>WBZO01000093.1_pt1 | contig 230632 bp, 208 predicted proteins | sample 5204261 | NCBI WGS metagenome assembly WBZO01 (sample SAMN12412400, study PRJNA552823) | activated sludge metagenome | isolation source: activated sludge from anammox sidestream of wastewater treatment plant... | place: USA: North Carolina | collected 2017-09
CAACCTGAATCACCCTGAATTTAGAAAAATCTGATTCCTGGATAGAAAAATTTCAAAAATCAAGTGAAATTGTCCTCCTGGTTGAATTGATTTGCTTTTTTTAGGTATTTTTAGAGGTGCCCATAAGCCTGTTCCAGATTAAGGGTGGCGGTTTGTGGATCGGCAGGCATGCTGGCCATTCCCCGCCAATAGAACAGCCATGGCAGGGAGTCGGATACTTGCAATGGAAACAAACCAGCTATCTGCAACAAAAACGAGTGTTTCCCCTGATCAAGCCATGATGAGGCGTGGCGGTTAATCAGCTGCACAAGTTCTTCCCATGCCTGTGCCCGCGCAAGCAGTTCAGCCGCCGTTTCCACATCACCGTGCTGTTCCATCAGGGTTGCGCCGGTTTGCAGAATGCAGCGGGATTCATCCGGAGAAAAATAACGGTTGAACTGATCAATGAGGAAATGGCGAAACAGCGGGTGATACCGGTAGAGGGGGGTTTTTCCGTTCTGCCGGTTGATGAATGACCGGTGATGGCAGAACTGTTCCAGCATTTTTCTGGAATGTTTGCAACCACCCATCTGATCAGCCATTTCCGCTGTCATGTGCGGTAACAAGGCAGTGCGTATCATGAATTCGCGCATCGCCTGCGGAGCCGGATCAAACACCTCGCTGGAAAAATAGCCGGAAACAAGATGATTATCGATGGAGGCAGATGGATTCGAAGCACCGGATTGTTTGATCTGCTCCAGCATCAGCATAAGACCGGTAACCCACCCTTCAGACTGGTTTTGCAGTAATTGTAGAGTCACTTCATCAAGGGCCAACCCTGATTTGTGTGCAATCAGGCGGATTTCTTCTGCTGTCAGATAAAGATCCGTTTCATCAATCTGCCCAAGCAAATTGCTGGCGACCAAGCGGGCAAACCGGGGTGGAGGGGCGATACGACTAATCACCTGCAAATGGATGTCATGCGGCAATTCCTGCATTGCTTGCTGTATGACCTCGTGAAATACCGATGCCGGGTCTATTGTGTGGTAATTGTCCAGCACAACGACCGTGTTGGCGGGAAGCCGAGCAAAAAGGGAGCGAAAGAAACGGCGGGAAAAATTGGCCAGATCCTGCAGATCTTCCGGTATCAGGGTCGGCAATGCCGGATGGGCATCTTCGGCTGCTTCCCCGCTGGCCTGCGCCAGATAACCGAAGAAGGCGGCGATATCGTTGTCGCCACTATCCAGCAGATACCATAAAACCGGCAGATTGCGCTCCAGAGTGTAACTTGATACCAGCGCTGTTTTTCCAGAGCCTGGCGAACCGGAAATCCAGATAACGGGGTAATTGGTTTGTTTCTCATCCAACAGCGCAAATACAGCGTTCCGGTTTGTGATGTTGAACAGTCTTGGCCGGCTGAGTTTGGCTGGTACGCAAGGCCTGATCATGATATTTCCCTGTCAAAATAGATTTTTAACGGTAAAAAGCTAAATATATGGGACGAGCCGGGTTTATTGAGAAACTTGCCAGCAACACACTGGCAGTCCTTTCTGGTTTGAAATTTTTATATATTACTGTGGGCCATCAGGCAAGCATATTTTTTGCAAAATTGATCAGGATATTTGCAGCCGCGTTTTTAGACAATGTAGCCCGAGGCTCTGGAATGGATATTGATATATCTCATTCAGATTCCAGGTATTGATCCATGCTGAAATACTTGCGCACGCTGATGAGCCGCACCTGGCACGACATCGAGCGCAATCCCGGTTGTGTAACATGCGGCAGCCGGTGCACCCGCCTTGGTACGGAAGCAAGTTTCGATGTGAACGGCGTGATGACGAGAAAAACATCGATGATATTGACGACACTGAGGACGGGGTCATCACTATCTTCATCTTCCAGAATGGATTACTGAAAGATCTGCTATTCCCGTAGATCCTTCGGCAGCATGAAAAGGGCACCCGCCTGACTGCGACGGGTGCTCTTTGGGGGGAGCGGTTTTGGGTTGTACAGATTTGCCGGAACGGGCGAAAGAGGAAAAGAAAATGCGGATGGTTGTTTCATGCTCAATTACGTTCACGTGGAATACTTTTTCTAATTGTTGTTTTTATAGAAGGTATGGTCAATGTGACAAATTGCCGCAGACATGGCTGAATGGACATTGTCCGGCTCGTATATGGATGGTCAATCTGTTGATATCAAATATCAATTTCATAAACTCCCGGATCGTGACCCAAGCCTGGGTGGGCTGAATTCAACGGAAGAATGACGGCGGCAACCTAAAAACAGTGGTATAAAACCGGTTTTATTTTTGTGGTGAAGGAAGAAAATGAGCTGGCATGACTTCAAACAGCAATATCTGGTACGTTTCTGGTCACCTGTGCCTGCAGTCATTGCGGCCGGCATCCTTTCCGCGTATTACTTTGGCCTGACCGGTACCTTCTGGGCAGTAACAGGTGAATTTACCCGCTGGGGTGGTCATGTGCTGCAATGGCTGGGAGTGGATGTATCGCACTGGGGTTATTTCCAGATTATCGGTTTGCAGGGATCACCACTGACCCGCGTCGATGGTGTAATGATCCTCGGCATGTTTACCGGCTGTTTTTCAGCAGCGTTATGGGCCAATAACGTCAAGTTACGTCTTCCCCAGTATCGTATACGGGTGTTTCAGGCCATTGTCGGCGGGATCATCGCCGGTTTTGGCGCTCGTCTGGCGATGGGTTGCAATCTTGCGGCCTTTTTTACCGGCATTCCGCAGTTTTCATTGCATGCGTGGTTCTTTGCGATTGCGACTGCGATCGGCTCGCTGGCGGGTGCCAAGGTCAGCTTGCTACCAGTTTTCCGTATTCCGGTGCAACTGCAGAAAGTTTCAACTGCCCAGCCACTCGCACAACATGCAACACTGGCCCAATGGCGTTTTCGTATGGGTATGGCATTGTTCTTTGCTTTTGCGCTATGGGCTATCACCAAGGCGCAGGATGTGCCAAAGCTGGGTTTTGCCGCGCTTTTCGGACTGGCATTCGGACTCGTCATTGAGCGCGCCCAGGTATGTTTTACTTCGGCATTCCGCGATTTATGGATTACCGGCCGTACGCAAATGGCCAAGGCAATCATTGTCGGCATGGCGGTGGGGACGATCGGAGTTTACAGCTATGTGCAACTGGGCATGGATCCCAAGACTTTCTGGGCCGGACCGAATGCCGTCATCGGCGGGTTGCTGTTTGGATTCGGCATTGTGCTGGCGGGTGGATGCGAGACCGGCTGGATGTACCGTGCCGTGGAAGGGCAGGTTCACTTCTGGCTGGTAGGACTGGGCAACGTAATCGGCGCTACACTGCTGGCTGTAGTGTGGGATGACATTGCACCCATTGTTGCCGTGAATTACGACAAGATTAACCTGCTCAAGGCGCTGGGGCCACAGAGCGGCTTGCTTGTTACCTATATCATGCTGGCCGTGGCGCTGGGGCTGGTGATCTGGTGGGAAAAGTATTTCTTTACTCGCAAGGCACGCCAGCCACAAACCGTGGCAACTTCCTGAGTCGATTCCAGATATGAGTTCAACCCGTATTGTTCCTGATTTCCGCCTTGATATGGTGGGCGAGCCTTGTCCCTATCCGGCCGTGGCAACACTGGAGGCCATGCCCAGGCTGCAGCCGGGACAAATTCTGGAGGTGGTGTCGGATTGTCCGCAATCGATCAACAATATTCCGATCGACGCCAGAAATCATGGCTATGAAGTACTCGAAATCCAGCAGGATGGGCCCACCATCCGCTATCTGATCCGCCGCTGATTATCAGGTTGTAATGCTGGACAAAGTGTCATTTGTCCAGCAGAAATATTGATTTGAATCCAGTTAGTGAACCTCTGAAAAACTACCTGCGTTGTCATTTTTGTGTTAAAAATCAGCTCAAAGTGCTCATTTATTACGTATAAACTCCGCTTTTTTGCCGATTTTTGCCTTGATCTGACTACCTCGCTGACGTTTTTCAGAGGTTCCTTAGCCGCAGGATATTTTGTTTCCCCGGTGCCCATGAGTATCTGGCCCTGAATTTCTCACAAGGAGCCGGTATTCTTCCTGTCCCTGCGCTGCATCTCCCCGCGTTCTGGTGCATTGCCTAAAATCTGTAACCCACTCCTCCGTAATAAAAACGGGCTCCCGGATCCAGTGCCGAGCCAAAGTTGTAATAACCATCGGCGAGCTTGCGATCAACGAGGTTGTCAACTCCGGCAAACAGGTTAATTTGCTTGCTCAGGAAATAATCGAGCTTGAGATCAATGTTTGCGTGATTAACCAGTACATTCTGGCGAAGGCTGTTTTGCGCGTAAAAATCATATTGCGCAAATGCATTGACGCTGAAGGTCAGATTGTTTTTCCAGAAAAATATGTTCTGGATGCGAAAAGTATGATCTGCTGCACGGCCTGGTATGCGCAAACCGGTTTGCCTATCTTTCGTCTTGAGGTATTCATACGAGGTAAACAGCCGCCACCAGTCAAACAACTGGTGATTGAACACCACCTCGACTCCTTCGATCAGGGCTTTGCCAACATTGAGAAATTCGAGACAGCTGAGTACGCGCCTCTGGCCGCCTGCGATGGTAGTGCCTGACTGGCAGATGTTGGCGCCATTTCGTACAACATTGCTGGTCTGGATGGAAGTGATCAGGTTGGTGTAATCGGTTCGGTGATAAGTGACTTCAAATTTGCCACGTTCAAAATTGTAGGCGCCGGATACTTCAAAGGTATGCCCTTTTTCCGGTCTGAGTCCCGGGTTGCCATGGATTAACGAAGTGGAAATGAATCCCGGCCTGCTTGCGGAACGCTCAATAGTAATGAATTGATTGGTAAAGGAAGGTGCGACAAAACCGTGGCCATAGCCGACACGCAGGCTGAAAGGGCCTTGCATATAGGATGCACTGACGCGGGGATTCAGGCTACCTCCAAAATCGCTGAAATTGTCGTAGCGCAGCCCGCCCAGCAGGGAAAAACCACCCCAGGATAATTCTGCCTGGGTCATGCCGTGGAAAACGGTGCGATTGACCCTGCCTTCCCTGAACACACTGACATCAATGGATTGGTCGCGCCCGCCTGCTCCCAGTGTCCAGACCAGATGTTCGAGTGGAAAGAATGTTACGAAGGCATTGCCCTCAACCTGGCGATAGTTGGTGGTTTCCGAAGTGCCACCTCCGGAGCGCAATACATCAGTATCCGAAACACCATAACCCGCAGAGAGATCAATGACCCGGCTTTCATTGGCATCGTTATAGTGTATCCGCCCCTGAGCACGATCTTCTTTCTCAAACCCGCGGCTGCCATTGAAAAAAATCTTGGTATCGTCCTGGTTGGTGTATTCCATCCCCCAGGATAGACGTTTCCCGGTCTGGATGCGCCAGTCTCCGTTATACGCCAGAAATTTCTGTGATGTGTTGTTGAGATCGGTTTGCAATCCCTTACGATTGAAGCGGAAGGCATCACGTTCGCGCGCTTCAAACGAGAGGCGGTGACGTGTTCCGGCCAGATCGCCGCTTTCGATGTGCCCACGTCCGATGATCGTGTCACGCTGGTCGTGATCGGTCGTGCCTCCCATGAAGTAAGCGCCTCCCCGGAAATGGCTGTCTGGCTTCCGTGTAATGATGTTGATCACACCACCGAGCGAATCCGCACCGTATAGCGCAGACATGGGCCCACGTATGATTTCGATGCGTTCGATGTTCTCCGCCATCAGTCCGATCATGTCGGAATTTCCGTATTTTCCCGTGCGGCGCAGGCCATCCACGAGCAGAAGAACATGACCGCTTGCTGATCCCCGGATGGTTGCTGACGATGTGGAGCCACTGTCACGCACGTCCAGCCCAACCGCGTATTGCAGTATTTGTGGAACAGAGCGTAACGAAAGTGCCTGCATGCGCTGCTGGTCTATCACTTCAATGCTTGCCTGAACATCCCGGATATTTTGATCAATTCCCGGTATCGCGGAAGAAATAGTGATTTCGCCGAATTCCACAGCATTCTGTGTGGTGGGGGAGGCCGATGGAGCGGCTATATCACCCTGGGCAGTGGCTGTCAGTGGATGGCATAAAACCGCCAGACATAGCGATCCTCTGGTAAGTTGATGCGACATGATCTGCCTTCCTTTTATCTGTTAATAAAGCGGTTTGTATCCTGGATGATTCCGGATGTGTCAGAAACGCAGATTGACTTGTGCAACGTAGTTGCGGCCGGGATTGGGAATGGACTGGAAATATTCTTCGTTGAGCAAGTTATTGGCAGCGAAGCTAAATTCGGCCATTTTGTTGTAGGTATAGATCAGTTTGGAATCCAGTAGCCAGAAAGACTGGAAGCCACCATAAACATGGTGGATGACATCCGTATTTTCGGCACTGTCGAATACCTTTGAAACATGACGCCCGGTCAGGCTGCCCGCCCATTCGTGCCAGTTGGCTTCCAGTCCGGCAGTGAACAGGTGTTTGGGGCTGCTTGGTATACGTTTTCCCTCGGCAGCCAGATTGGCATTGTTCTTCAGGATTTTTGCAGTGGGCGTCCAGGTATAGCTGGCGTGGAATCTGAGCCAGCTGGCCAGCGGCTGACCGAGTGAAAGCTCGATTCCGCGTGTGATGCCGGAGGCAGCATTGACAGCGATGGATTCGCTGCTGGTACTGGTCCGGACGAGATTTTTCGTGGTAATGAGATCAAACAGGCGATTTTCAAAAAAAGTGGCCTTGAGCCGGGTATCGGTTGCAGCCAGATGCTGTTCCATGCCCATTTCCCAGGAAAGTGCTGTTTCAGGCTTCAGATTGGCATTGGCATAGCTCAGATTGATTCCCCGTCTTGAATCAACAAACATATCCTGCAGTGTCGGTGGACGAAATGCGCGCCTAGCAGAAGCGCGCAACACTCCCCCTTGCCAGGGTGCCTGATAAACCAGTGCCAGTTTCGGGCTGATTTCGACGGCGGATTGTTTTGTGTTGGGTTTTATTGTGTTTGACTGAAAATCACGGCTTTTTCCTTCGGCTGTCCACCAGTCCAGACGTGTTCCGAAGTAGGCGGTCAGGCGATCACCGAGGCTGATCTCATCCTGCAGAAAAAATGATGTGGTGATGGCTTCCGCATCTGCCTGCAGATTGAGTGTGGTGCGGGAGTGCTGATCCTGCCAGTTGCTGAGCGAATAATCACGCCGTTTCAGTGTGCCCTGTTCAACCTGGAAACCGGTGGTGAGGAAGTGATTTTCCCCAATATGGAATGAATACGTGCCCTGGCCGTTGACCAGTTGCTGGGGAGCGTGTGCCAAGGTGCCCGGCCCGCCATCAAACCTTGAAGCAGGACCTACCGAGGTAAACCAGAAATTGCGCAGCAGATGGCTGAAACTGAGTGATAACGTGGAACGATTGGAAAATTTGTGTTCAACATCGAGAAAGCTACGCAGATCATCTTCATGCGAGTTGGCATTCAGGAACAGCGAAGGGGTGATGCGATCAAGAATGGTTCCTGCGACGTTGACAGTGCCACTGATCACCGGATTTCCATTGACATCGCGCAAGTATGAAGTTGGATTGGCTGATTCAACATCGGAAAAGAGGTAGCGCAATCCGCCCGAGATTTTGGTATCTGGATTAAAATCATAGTAGGCCTTGATTTGCCCAACATGATAGTTCCAGGGGGCATTGCCACGATCACCCACCAGGAAGGTTGGCGTACCACGCGAAGTGCTCGTGGAAGTGGCCCCGGTCACGGCCGTACCCTTTGGACCAGCCTGATTGCGGGCTGGATCGCTGAAAGACCAGATATCCCTGTAGCCACTGCTTGTTTCGTAGCGATAACCGGCACTGATGGCAAATCCATTATCAAAAACATCCCGGTAAACTGCGCTGCCATATCCGCTTTCCGGTGTGTTGAACTGATAACCACCAGTCAGAGAAATTTCTCTTTCGACGGGTTTCTTTGAAACGACCCGGATAACACCGGCAAAAGCATTGCCACCGTAGAGTGCGGAAGCCGCACCGGGAATAACCTCGATCCGTTCGATATCTTCTGGAAACAGCGTTGCCCAGTTAAATGAACCGAATGCCGGATCGTTCATTTTCTGGTTATCCAGCAAAACCAGCGTTCTTGAACCTCCTGAAATACCACGGATGGAGATGCGGCTGGCCCGGTTAGCCGACGAGGTATGGCTACCCAGACTTGCCCCCCAGATGTATACACCCGGCGCTTCCTGGAGTATGTCACCGGCCCGGCGTACATTGCGCAGGCGGATTTTTTCCTTGTCCAGCAGATGGAGAGTGCCGGGAACTTCTTCAATGGATTTCTCGGAAAGCGTGGCGGAAATCACCATCGGATTGAATACGACCGGCTTTTCCTGGCTGGATGTATGGTCCTCGTGCGCAGCGTATAGATCGTTCGGGAGTAGTAGAAAGACGAGTTTTGAAGCGAAGGCAAGGCAGATTGTTCTTTTCATGACACCAAAGTGTTTATTAAGTTCCTTTTTTAATTATCAGGCCCGGAAAAATATTTGATCAATGTGACAAATTGTCGCAGTCACAACGCTGGCTGTGCATTTGGCGCCATCTGGAATGACAAGAGAATGCGACAATATGTCGCATTGATAATGCATCAGGAAAAACTAGAATGCTCCTGGACGCTTTGAATCCGGATCATTGAATCCGGATCAGGCGGATCATCATTGACTAAAACAGCATAGGAGCATGTGTTTATGGCAACCAGCAATCCATCGGCAGCAGGTAACGGGAAATCATCGGATCTGTATTTAACCGATAGACGTGAAACAGATGCATTGAAGCGAATCTCTCATGTAAGCCTGCGTAAAATCTTGCTCAAGATCCATTTGTATATCGCACTCGGTATTGGAGTTTTGCTGGTGCTGGCGGGAGTAACCGGGAGTCTGCTGGTTTATAAACAGGCGCTGGATAAATGGCTGAATCCGGAACTATTGCTGGTTACTCCAGAAGGAAATTACAAGCCGTATTTTGATCTGATCAAGGCGGCAAACGATGTTTCTCCCATAAAAGATCCTCCTCATCATCTTTATTTACCCAGAAACGAGGAGGATTCCCTGATCGTTCGTTATCAGGTCAAGCATCCCGGGGAAGGACATCAGGCCCATAACCACCACTTTTACGAGGTCATGGTGAACCCTTATTCCGGAAACGTGCTGGGGCACCGGGATCGTGATGACGCGCTGATGACCATCATTCTCCAGTTGCACTATAAACTTCTTTCAGGGGATAACGGCAAGCTGGTGATGGGAATCGTTGCCTTGCTTGCCTTGATACTGACAGTAACGGGGATATATCTCTGGTGGCCAAAATTATCCCGCCTAAAACAGGCTCTTGTGATCAAACGCGCAGCAAGTACACAACGGTTTAATTATGATCTGCATAAAACAACGGGTATCTACAGTGCGGTGATTTTGTTTGCCGTGGCCTTGTCGGGTGTGTATTTCAATCTTCCTCAGATTTTCAAGCCGATCATCAATTATTTTTCCACCGTTACAGAGATTCCACGGGATATGAAATCATCCGGGAATGCGGGAGTGGCTTTGTCCCCGGAGAATGTGATCGGAATAATGCAGGCGCAATTTCCTGGCGGCATTGATGTCCAGCGGATTTTTCTGCCTGCCGGGAAGGATGGTGCTTATATGGTTAGCGGGCATCAGCCTGCCGAATTCACAGAAAACGGCCGGACTTTGGTCTGGGTGGATCAATATAGCGGGAAGGTGATCGATATTCGTGATCCACATAAACTGAACGCAGGAGATGCGTTTATCAATCTGCAACTGGCACTGCATAATGGCGAGATACTGGGACAGACAGGCCAGATTCTGGTGCTGATTGCCGGGTTTACTCCACTTGGGCTGATGATAACGGGTGTGGTGATCTGGCTGAGAAAGCGCAAATCGGGAAAAATCGAGGCCAGAAGAGTTATACCCTCAGCCTAGAAATCTCTGAAAAATGTCAGCGGGACAGTCAGTTCAAGGCAAAAATCGGCAGAAAGGTGGAGTTTATGCGTAATAAATGAGCACTTTGAGCTGATTTTTAACGCAAAAATGACAACGCAGGTTGTTCTTCACAGGTTTCCCCGTTACACAAGGTAATCATGATTCCACATCATCCGGGAGTGGTATAAAGGCGGGCTGCTATGCCACCGCTCCTGTTTATCGCCCTGTTACCCGGTCAGGGTTTCATCCAGCAGTTCGATCCAGTGGCGTACCGGTAACGAAGTACCTCCTTGCAGGTGCATCTGGCAGCCGATATTGGCAGTGACCACCAGTTCCGGATTTTCCTTGGTCAGGGCGGTGATTTTATTATCGCGCAACTGACGGGAAAGTTCCGGTTGCAAGATGGAATAAGTACCTGCCGAGCCACAGCAGAGGTGGGGGTCGGCTACCTGAACCAGATTGAAACCTGCTGCTTGCAGGATCGGTTCGATTTTTCCCCTCAGTTTCATGCCGTGCTGCAAGGTGCAGGGGGCATGAAAAGCCAGATTGCGCGGTGACGAGGATGTGGCAGAAATATCTGCCGCCTGTAGTAACGGGACAAGAGCAGCTGTTTCCGCTGCAATGATTTCGCTGATGTCCCGGGTCAGACTGGATATGCGTGCTGCTTTTTCAGCATAAACCGGATCGTGTTGCAGCAGATGGCCATAATCCTTGACAGTAACCCCACAGCCGCTTGCCGTGACAATGATAGCTTCCGCCGGATTTTCATGCCGTGTGACAAAAGGCCACCATGCGTCGATATTGCGGCGCATGGCATTCAATCCTTCTTCCTGTGCGTTGAGATGATAGGCGAGCGCACCGCAGCAGCCAGCCTGTTCTGCAGTAATCACCGCAATACCGAGTCTGTCCAGTACACGTGTAGTTGCGTGATTGGTATTCGGCGTCAGCGCGGGTTGTACACAGCCATCCAGTATCAGCATGGCGCGGGTATGAATTTTGCCGGAAGGGGTGCGATTGGTGGAAGGTTTGAGTTGAATCGATCTTTTCAGATGGGCAGGGAGAAACGGACGCCCAAGGCGGGCGGCACCCATGAAAAAACTGGAAAGCGCGCGGTTGGGCAGCAGTTTGCGCAGGGCATAACGCTTGAAGGTGGCATAGGTCGTGCGCGGGATCTGCTGTTCGACCATGCCACGGCCGATGTCGAGCAAATGCCCGTAACGCACTCCGGATGGGCAGGTGGTTTCACATGCGCGGCAGGTCAGGCAACGGTCGAGATGCAGCTGCGTTTTCTCGGTGACTTCCTGGCCTTCCAGCAGTTGCTTGATCAAGTAAATCCGTCCGCGCGGGCTGTCCAGCTCGTTTCCCAGCAGCTGATAAGTGGGGCAGGTGGCCAGGCAAAAGCCGCAATGGACGCAACTGCGCAGAATGGCATCGGCTTCTTCACCTTCCGGTGTGTCTTTGATGAGATCGGTCAAACGGGTTTGCATGGCTCAAAACTCGGTATACATACGTTGCGGATTCAGGATGCCTGCCGGATCGAACTGCTGTTTCAGGCGTTGGTGGATTTTCAGCAGGGCGGGCGAAAGCGGGTGAAATACGGGAATGGCTGTTTTATTACCGTGAAACAGGGTGGCGTGCCCACCGGCATCTGCAGCGTATTTGCGCATTACGGCAGCATCGGCATTTTCATCGGTGACGAGCCAGCGCAGCGCACCACCCCATTCAATCAGTTGCTTGCCCGGCAACGGGAGCGGCGGGGTAGTCGATTTGATCGACAGGCGCCACAGCGATTTTCCGGCCGCTTTACCTTCCTGAAAAAACGGATGAGTGTGGTTGCGGATTGATTCCCATAAAAAATCACCACTGTCAATTTCATCGCCACCCAGTCTGGCCTGGGCCGCTTGTACGGCCGATCTTGCACCGGAGAGCCGGATATGAAGCTGGCCATCATGAAAGCAGCTGGCCGAAACCGGTAGTGGTTCAGTCGCACAGCGACGCATGATTGCAATAGCCTCGGGGGTATCAACCGGAAAAATCAAAGTGCGCTCCACGGCCGGCCTGGGAAGCACCTTGAGCGATATTTCGAGTAATACGCCCAGCGTACCCATTGCGCCGGTCATGAGACGGGAAACATCATAGCCGGCAACGTTCTTCATGACCTTTCCACCAAAGGACAGCATGCTTCCCTGGCCGTCGAGCAGTCTGGTACCCAGAACATAGTCACGCACCGCTCCGGTATAGGCGCGTCTGGGGCCGGATAATCCGGCAGCGACACATCCGCCCAGCGTGGCAGCACCACTGAAACAAGGTGGCTCGAAAGCCAGCATCTGGCCGTGATCGTGCAATAATTTTTCCAGTTCGGTCAGTGGAGTGCCTGCGCGGGCAGTGACAACCAGCTCGCTGGGTTCATAATCAACAATTCCCTGCCAGGCGGAAGTATCAAGCAGGGAAGAATTCTGTACAGCATGTGGCTGGCCGTAAAAATCCTTGCTGCCACCACCACGGATGCGCAGTGGCTGTTTGTGCTCGGTTGCAGTGTTGATAATGTCGATGAAATGATCAGGAAAGGTCTGCATGACGGAAAAAATTAAAACCTTGGTATTTCTGGAAATTTTTCGATTCCCCGGTGTACGTGCATCGCGCCGAACTCGGCGCAACGGTGCAACTCAGGAATGGCCTTGCCTGGATTGAGCAGCGATAGCGGGTCGAATGCTGACTTGATGGCGTGAAACCGGCTGCGCTCGGCATCGTTGAACTGCAGGCACATCTGGTTGAGTTTTTCGATGCCCACACCATGTTCGCCTGTCAGCGATCCGCCTGCCTCGATGCAGATTTCCAGAATACGTGCACCAAAGGCTTCCGCTTTTTCCAGTTCGCCCGGCTGATTGGCATCGTACAGAATCAGCGGGTGCAAATTGCCATCTCCCGCATGAAAAACATTCATGCAGCGCTGGCCGTATTCCACCGAGAGCTGTTCGATTTGTTCCAGCACTTGTGCCAGATGCTTGCGCGGAATGGTGCCATCCATGCAGTAGTAATCTGGTGAAACCCGGCCTGCTGCGGGGAAAGCAGCCTTGCGTCCGGCCCAGAAACGCTGCCGTTCGGCTTCATTCTGCGCCAGGCTGAGCCGGGTGGCACCGTTTGCCTGCAGAATCGAGCAGATCCGCTCGATCTCGTCATCCACTTCTGCTGCCATACCATCGGATTCGCACAGCAAAATGGCGGCACCCTCAAGATCATAGCCCGCATGTACAAAATCCTCGACAGCGTGGATAGTGATCCTGTCCATCATTTCCATCCCGGCAGGAATGATACCGGCCTGAATGACGCTGGCGACAGCATCACCGGCTTTTTTGATGTCATTGAACACGGCCATGACCAGCTTCACGGTTTCGGGTTTTGGGAGCAGTTTGACTGTAATTTCAGTGACGATGCCCAGCATGCCTTCACTGCCCGTCATCAGTGCGAGAAAATCAAAACCGGGACTATCAAGTGCGTCTGCACCAATTTCCAGTAAATCCCCCTCGATCGTCAGGACACGCAAGCGCAGGATATTGTGGACAGTCAGCCCATATTTGAGGCAGTGCACTCCGCCCGAATTTTCCGCTACATTTCCACCGATGCTGCAGGCAATCTGGGAAGAGGGATCGGGAGCGTAGTACATGCCGTACTGTGCGGCTGCTTCGCTGATCGCCAGATTACGGACACCGGGTTGAACACGTGCAGTACAGGCTGCCGGATCAATTTCAAGAATGCGGTTCAATCGCGCCAGCGACAGCAGCACACCTTCGGCATGAGGAAGCGCGCCACCGGACAGGCCGGTGCCGGAACCACGGGCTACGACCGGGATTTGTCCGGCATGGCAAATGTGCAGGATGGTGGCAATTTCCGCTTCTGTTCGCGGCAACACGACGACCATCGGCAGTTGCCGGTAGGCGGACAGTGCGTCGCATTCATAGGGTCTCAAATCTTCTGCTTCGTGAAGCACGGCTTCTGCGGGCAGAAATTTGCGGAAAGCCTCGATCAGCTGGTTAGTGTTCATGGGAAGATTTTGCGGGAGTATTGAGTGTATGGCCGGCCAGCTGTTCGAGTATGCATACAATGGCAGCGCTGTCCTGCTGCGCATCTCCGCGAGCCACGCTGGCGTTGTAGAGCGATTGAACCAGTGCCGTGCCTGGCAGGCTGACACCCAGCTCGGTGGCGTAATCCAGCGCGATACCAAGATCCTTTCTGTGCAGATCGACCCGGAAACCGGGGGTAAACGCATGTTTGATCATGCGCTCTCCGTGCACTTCCAGAATGCGCGAAGCGGCAAACCCACCCAGCAGGGCCTGTCTGACCCTGTCCGGATCGGCTCCGGCTTTCGAGGCCAGTACCAGTGCCTCGGATACTGCTTCCAGTGTCAGGGCGGCAATGATCTGATTAGCCGCCTTGCAAACCTGGCCGGTGCCCGGATCACCGATGCGCGTGATGGTTTTACCCATGAGCGCCAGAATTGGTTTAATTTTTGCAAAAACCGCTTCGGTTGCCCCCACCATAATTGTGAGTGCGGCATTGCGGGCGCCGATATCGCCACCCGAAACCGGTGCATCTGCATATTCATGACCGGATTGCCGGATGCGCACGGCGAAATCCCGAGTTCTGGCCGGAGAAATCGTACTCATGTCGATGATGATTTTCGGTTGAGCCGGGTTTACAGGCAGACCCTGTACTACACCATTTTCGCCAAACAGCACTTTTTCGACATCAGACGTATCCGGTAACATCAGAATGATTATGTCTGCCTGTTCGGCGATTGCCTGGGGTGTAGGGCAGGTAATGCCTCCCGGGGCCGTCAGTTCACCCGGAACGCCACTACGCGAATGCAGATAAACCGGGTGGCCTCCCCGGATGAGGTGACCGGCCATGGGTTTTCCCATGATGCCCAGCCCGATGAAACCGATTGTTGTCATGTGCATCGAATTATCAGGAAAATAAGGCTTAATCAGCCATTAAGCGATGCTTCCAAAACAGTTAAACTGTTCGTCAGCTGGTTATATTCAATATGAATAACCGGAAGAAGTAGTATAACAGTCAGTGTTTTATGGATTTGCCCTATCTGCAATTTTGGGGAAATTATTTGGTTTATTGATTTATCAGGTTGGCAGAGGCCCAAACATAGCAGGGAAACAGTATATGACTCGTAAAGGTATCATTCTTGCCGGGGGTTCCGGCACACGGTTGCATCCGGCAACACTGGCAATGAGCAAGCAATTGCTGCCCGTTTTTGATAAACCAATGATTTATTATCCACTCAGCACCCTGATGCTGGCGGGTATACGCGATATTCTCATTATCAGCACACCGCAGGATACTCCCCGTTTTCAGCAATTGCTGGGAGATGGCAGCCAGTGGGGGCTGAATCTGCAATACGCCGTTCAGCCATCACCTGATGGCCTCGCGCAGGCTTTTCTGATTGGAGAAGATTTTATCGGCAATCATCCTTCTGCGCTGGTACTGGGAGATAACATTTTTTATGGCCATGATCTTCAGCGTTTGTTGTCCCAGGCTATGGCACGCACTGAAGGCGCTTCCGTATTTGCCTATCATGTGCAGGATCCCGAGCGCTATGGTGTGGTCGAATTTGATGCACAAGGCAAGGCATTATCACTGGAAGAAAAACCCGCACGACCCAAATCCGGTTATGCAGTGACCGGGTTGTATTTTTACGATACCCGGGTTGTTGATTATGCCAAAGCACTCAAACCTTCCGCGCGTGGTGAGCTGGAAATTACCGATCTGAATCGTGTTTATCTGGAACAGGGCAACCTCAGTGTGGAAATCATGGGGCGCGGTTATGCCTGGCTGGATACGGGAACCCACGCAACCCTGCTCGATGCCAGCCAGTTTATCGCCACACTGGAAAACCGGCAGGGATTAAAAGTTGCCTGCCCGGAAGAAATTGCCTACCGGCAAGAATGGATTGATGCAATGCAGCTGGAAAACCTGGCTCAGTCCATGGTCAAAAATGGCTATGGCCAATACCTGCTGAAAATACTCAAGGAAAATGTATTCTGATGAAAGCAACTCCTCTTGCCATCCCGGAAGTTGTGCTTATCGAACCCAGAGTATTCGGTGATGAGCGCGGTTTCTTCTTCGAAAGCTTCAACCAGATAAAATTTGAGGAAGCCATCGGTCGGTCTGTGCAATTCGTGCAGGACAATCACAGCCGCAGCGTGAAGCACGTCCTGCGCGGCTTGCATTACCAGATACAGCAACCGCAAGGAAAACTGGTGCGTGTGGTGCAGGGTGAAGTGTTCGATGTGGCGGTTGATTTGCGCAAAAGCAGCCCGACCTTCGGCCAATGGGCAAGCCGGATTCTTTCTGCGGAAAATAAATGCCAGCTCTGGATCCCGGAAGGGTTTGCCCATGGTTTTGTTGTGCTGAGTGACACAGCAGAGTTTCTTTACAAGACCACGGATTACTATGCGCCCGCGCATGAACGTTGTCTGCTCTGGAATGATCCGGCGCTCGATATCCAGTGGCCAGCCGGAATCAACCCAATCCTGTCGGCCAAGGATGCACAAGGAAAATCATTCAACGAGGCTGAAACATTTGACTGATTTGTTTATGTTTTCCTGGTACAGCAACGATTATGACCTATCCAATTTGATGTAAAAGCGAGAAATCGAGATGAATGTACTGGTTACCGGTGGCGCTGGTTATATTGGTTCGCACACCTGCGTTGAATTGCTGTCGGCTGGCTATGGCGTGGTGGTGTTCGATAATTTCTGCAACAGTCATCCCGAGGCATTGCGCCGCGTGGAACGGATTACCGGCAGGAAGATCACCGTTGTAACAGGAGATATACGCGATCAGGCCGCAATAGAGCGTACCTTGCAGGATTACGATTGCCAGGCTGTAATCCACTTTGCTGGACTCAAGGCAGTGGGAGAATCGGTCGAAAAGCCGCTTGAATACTACGACAATAATGTCATTGGCACTCACCGGCTGTTGGCAGCCATGCAAAATTGCGGTGTCTCTACGCTGGTATTCAGTTCTTCGGCGACAGTATATGGCGAGCCGCAATATTTGCCTCTGACAGAAGATCATCCGTTATCGGCCACAAATCCCTATGGCCGCAGCAAGCTGATTATTGAAGAGATGTTGCGGGACTTGTATCGTGCCAACTCTCAGTTTCGCATTGCCATATTGCGTTATTTCAACCCGGTCGGCGCACACGATAGCGGCCTGATTGGCGAGGACCCACAGGGCATTCCCAATAATCTGATGCCTTTCGTTGCGCAGGTCGCTGTGGGGCGACGGGAATACCTGAATGTTTGGGGAAGCGATTATCCAACGCATGATGGTACCGGAGTGCGTGATTACATTCATGTCGTGGATCTGGCACAGGGACATCTTGGCGCATTAAAACGTCTTGATGCTCCGCAATGTGTGGCCATCAATCTGGGCACGGGCACAGGCTATAGTGTTATTGATGTGGTCAAGGCCTTCGAGGGTGCTTCTGGCTGCAAGGTGGCTTATCAACTGGCCCCAAGACGATCGGGCGATGTAGCTGCCTGTTATGCCGATCCTTCTTTTGCCGAACAATGGCTGGGCTGGAAAGCGCAGCGCGGCCTCGCTGCGATGTGCAGGGATCACTGGCACTGGCAGAAAAATAATCCTGAGGGTTATATTTAGGGGAACCTCTGAAAAACGTCAGCGAGGCAGACAGTTCAAGGCGAAAATCGGAGTAAAAGCGGAGTTTATACGTAATAAATGAGCATTTTAAGCCGATGTTTAACACAGAAATAACAACGTAGGTAGTTTTTAGAGGTTCCTTAGAGTAACCGCCGCAAATCGCCCCTAATGAAGCCATAGGCAGCAGTGTCGCTGTCGATATTTTTGCTCAGAGCCATGACTTTGAACAATTCTCCCATTTCAGCGGGGCTGACCAAGCGTTGTACCTGACTGACCAGCGGCAGATAATTGCTCATCTGATCGGCGGGTGTGCGCGCCAATAGATCGGTGATGCCGCAGTTAATCAGAAAATGGGCTTGTGTGGTGTAACCGCCCAGCTGTAATCCGGAATCCAGTGCTGCCTGGGCAACGGCACTGAAATCGGTGTGGCTGGTGATGTCCTGCAATCCAGGCAGAAAGAACGGGTCGTCGTGGGCATGGTGCCGGTAATGGCACATCAATGTGCCCTGATGGCGTTGCGGGTGGTAATACTCGCTCTGCCCAAATCCATAATCCACCAGCAGAATGGCACCTCGCTGAAGCAGTGTGGCAAGCGAGCGGATGAAATGCCGGTTGGCAAGACTGACCTCGCTGAGATAGGGATGAGGGGAGGGTAGATCTGCTGGTGGTAGTTGTTGGGCAATGTTGTACAGTTCGTCGCCTTCTGTCAGAAGTCGATCTTGCCAGGCAAGCCTCTGATCTCTCCAGGTGATTCCTCGCTCGGCAATGCTGCCGTTTTGCCAGACAGCGAGGTGAACAGGCATGGCATCGAGCACTTCATTGGCAAGTATCAATCCTTCAAATTGTTCCGGCAGGGCGGATAGCCAGCTAACCCGCGATGCCAGGTGCGGGATGCGCTGCTCGATGGTTGTCCGCTGCCGTTGCTGCAGATCGGCGCTGAGATCGAGGATGTAGTAATGCTGTGGCAGGCAATCCAGCTGCTCCAGTGCACGCAGCAGATCTACTGCCAGCTTGCCGGATCCGGCACCTAGTTCCAGAATTGAACCTTGTTTGACCGGTTTCAGAATGTGTGCCGCGTACCGCGCCAGCGTTTCTCCAAATAGGGGAGAAATTTCCGGTGCAGTGACAAAATCGCCCTCCATGCCGAATTTGGCTGTGCCACCGCTGTAATAGCCCAATTCAGGCGTATACAAAACCGTTTCCATATAATCCGCAAATGAGATCCATCCGCCGGAACGTATGATCTGTTCGTGGATGGTTACTTTCAGGGTATCACTGTATTTCTGTTCGGATGGATCAGGTAAGGGTAGGGCCACGGGTGTTGTCAGCTTCAAAAAGGTTTATGGTAGATTGTAGCCATGAAGTGTAGCGTAAAGGGAAAGGGCCATAGTGAAAGATAAGGTTGTGCTGGTTACTGGTGGTGCGCGGCGAGTGGGCGCTGCCATTTGCTGCCGTTTGCACCAGCAGGGTGCCAGATTGGTGGTGCATTGCCGTGATTCATTAGCGGATGCGCAGCAGCTAAAACAAGCACTTGAACAGGAGCGCCCGGATTCTGTCGCGCTGTTGCAAGCGGATTTACTTGATACTGGCACAATTCCGTTGTTGGTTGATCAGGCAGTCCGGCAATTTGGCCGATTGGATGGGCTCGTCAATAATGCTTCCAGCTTCTTTCCGACACCGGTGGGTGAATGCACTGAACAAGCCTGGCACGATCTGGTGGGCAGCAATCTGAAAGCTCCCTTGTTTCTTTCACAGGCTGTCGCGCCTTATTTGAAAAAAAATCACGGGTGCATCGTCAATATTATTGATATACACACTGAACTGCCCTTGAAACGCTATGTTGTTTATAACGCAGCCAAGGGTGGATTGGCAGCCCTGACGCGTTCTCTGGCTATGGAGCTTGCTCCGGAAGTCCGTGTCAACGGAATTTCGCCCGGGCCGATTCTCTGGCCGGAAACGGGTGAATGGCAGGATGAAGCCGCGCGCAGACATATTATTGACAGGACATTGCTCAAGCGGATGGGAGAGCCGGATGATATTGCACGAACGGTCAGCTTTCTGATTGAAGATGCACCGTTTATTACCGGGCAGATTATCGCCGTTGATGGTGGGCGCAGTATCAATCTTTAGTATGGGCAACTGTACTTCTGGTTTTGCTTAGGAACCTCTGAAAAACTACTTGTGTTGTCATTTCTGTGTTAAACATCGGCTCAAAATACTCATTTATTACATATAAGCTCCACTTTTTACCCGGCGCGAGCACCCGCCCTACGGGCCAGCCTTACGGCTGTTCGCTGCGTTTTACTTGCGTCGCTATTTTTGCTTTGAACTGACTACCTCGCTGACGTTTTTCAGAGGTTCCCTTACTCATGCTCACCGGAAGAGTGAGTTGTTTGGGAGATGATCCGGTCACAATAGGCGATGGCCAGTGCCGAAAACAGAAACGCCAGATGAATAACGGTTTGCGCAATCAGCGTTTTCTCATCGTAAGCAGTGGCGTTGATAAACGTCTTCAGCAGATGAATCGACGAAATGCCGATAATGGCTGTCGCCAGCTTGACCTTCAGTACTGAGGCATTGACGTGTGACAGCCATTCCGGCTGATCGGGGTGTCCTTCCAGGTTCATGCGCGAAACGAATGTTTCATATCCACCAATGATGACCATAATCAGCAGATTGGAAATCATGACTACATCAATCAAGCCAAGCACTACCAGCATGATGGTGGTTTCGGTCAGTTTTCCGTTACTTTCTACACCTTTCACAGCCACCATTTCAAGCGTGTGCTGTAATGCCCCGGGATTACCGATGATTGCGCCGATCAGATCGACCAGTTCAACCCAGAAGTAGTATACATAGACACACTGTGCCAATACCAGACCGAGATACAAAGGTAACTGCAACCAGCGGGAAAGAAACAGAAAGTAGGCAATTGCAGGTATTCGTGCCGAAGAAATTTTGTTGCGATCTTGTTGCATGGCTGTTTATTGTCTGAATTCTGAAAAGCGTGAAAGGTTATCACGACAATTGGCAAATACGAAGAAATCCGCAGCCTTATACGATGTGTTATGTCAGAAAAAAGACGTAGGATGAAAAAAGAGCAGTTAGCAGAAAGCTGATTAGTAGCAAATGCTTATACCCGTTTTATGTGAAAGACAGATAGTTCTATGTTGATTGGCTTGTTTAAGCTGCAGGAATAATTCCGGGTAGAGTTATCGATCCTGATTCCCCGGGGTGGCTTCATTGGGTGATAGGCTTGCTGCTATCACATTCTTTTATCGCACTCAATCAACGCGTAGGCAGAGTGGTTGTGTATGGATTCAAAATTTTCGGATTCCACAACGTAGGCATCTATCCGGCCATCATGATTGAGTACTTCAGCCACATCCCGAACAATATCTTCAACAAATTTTGGGTTGTTATAGGCTTTTTCAGTGACGTATTTTTCATCCGGACGTTTCAGCAGGCCATAAAGTTCGCATGAGGCCTGCTTTTCCGCAATTCCGATGATGTCTTCAATCCAGACGAAGCTGTTGGTGCGCACAGAAATGGTGACATGTGAACGTTGATTGTGAGCACCATAGTCAGAAATCTTCTTGGAGCAAGGACAAAGGCTGGTCACGGGGACAACAACTTTCATGGTGAAGCCATATTGATCGCCGTGCCTAATTTCACCAATAAATGTCACCTCATAGTCCAGCAGGCTTCTTACACCCGAAACAGGAGCTGATTTATTGACAAAATAGGGGAAAGTCATTTCGATATGCCCGGAATCCGATTCCAGACGGCTGACCATGGAACGCAGAATTTCTTCGAATGATTCGACCGATATTTCGCGTTCATGGCTGTTCAATATTTCCACAAAACGGGACATGTGCGTCCCTTTGAAATTATGGGGCAGGTTGACGTACATATTGAACTGCGCAACGGTGTGCTGAGCTCCACCTCCTTTATCCGCCACAACAACTGGGTGCCGGATTGCTTTGATGCCCACTCTGTCAATTGCGATATGCCTTGTATCAAGTGATCCCTGTACATCAGCAATGGTTAGATCAGTTTGTTTGTTCATAAAAATTCCTTCCAGTATGACGAGCCTAAACTCTGTTCCAGATTGTCGCCATTTGTACGTTCATTATGCACCGGGAGATAAGTTACCATTGAACCAGGCAGGAGGAATTTGTTGTTAGCCTGGATACGAAGCCGTATCAATAGCACTACAATGAAAATATTTTCTGTATCGATTGGATAATTCCGACTTTGTCCAGCCCACAATCTGACAGCATTTGTGCAGGATCACCCTGATCAATAAAGCTGTCTGGCAAGCCAAGCTGTAGTAATTTAATGTTTTTGTTTAATACCGAGAGGCTTTCCATTACAGCACTGCCAGCGCCCCCCATAATGGTATTTTCTTCAACGGTGACCAGTAATTCATGTCCATCCGCAAGCGTGGCGACCAGATCGTTATCCAATGGTTTTACAAAGCGCATGTTCACTACCGTGGCATCCAGTTCATTACCCACTTCAATACAGGGTGCCAGCATGTTGCCGAATGCCAGTATTGCTATTCGCTTGCCCTGGCGGCGTATTTCTCCTTTGCCTAACGGGAGGGTATGCATTTCCTGTTGAATTGGCACTCCTGGGCCTGAGCCGCGTGGGTATCTGACGGCTGTGGGAGCATCAAGCTGGAAAGCGGTGTACAGCATCTGACGGCACTCATTTTCATCAGCAGGCGTCATCACTATGATATTCGGAATGCAGCGCAGATAACTCAGATCAAAACTACCGGCGTGCGTGGGGCCATCGGCGCCAACCAATCCGGCACGATCAATTGCAAAAACAACTGGTAGATTCTGGATGGCAACGTCATGGATCAGCTGATCGTAAGCACGTTGCAGGAAGGTTGAGTAAATTGCCACAACCGGCTTTAATCCTTCACAAGCAGTTCCGGCGGCAAATGTGACCGCATGTTGTTCTGCAATACCCACATCGAAGTAGCGATCGGGATATTCCTGCGAAAAGCGAACCATTCCGGAACCTTCTCTCATAGCTGGCGTAATGCCGATCAGGCGCGAATCCTTTGCTGCCATGTCACATAACCAGTCTCCGAAAATCTGTGTATAGGTAGGCTTTGATGAGGGTTTCTGAACAATACCCTGATCCGGCTGAAACTTTCCAACACCGTGGTATAGAACCGGATCTTCTTCCGCTGGCTTGTAGCCCTTGCCTTTGCGGGTTACAACGTGCAAAAACTGCGGACCATCAAGCTGTTTGATGTTATTCAGAGTGGTCAGCAGGATATCCAGATCGTGGCCATCAATCGGGCCAATGTAATTGAAGCCCAGTTCCTCGAACAAGGTACTGGGCGTTACCATGCCTTTAACATGTTCTTCAGCCCGTTTGGCTAGCTCCAGAACGGGTGGTACCACGCCCAGCATTTTCTCGCCCGCACGCCTGGCGGTGGCATAAAAACGACCGGACATCAGTTTGGCCAGATAGTTGTTGAGCGCTCCTACTGGAGGAGAAATGGACATGTCATTGTCGTTCAGGATGACCAGCAGATCTGCATCTATCACACCAGCATTATTCAGCGCTTCAAAAGCCATGCCGGCACTCATGGCGCCATCGCCGATCACGGCAATGGCGCGTTGTTTGGTGCCTTTGATTCGTGCTGCAACCGCCATGCCAAGTGCTGCGCTGATAGAGGTACTGGAATGCGCTGTGCCAAAAGCATCGTACTCACTTTCGTCTCTTCTTGGAAAGCCGGCGATTCCACCTTGCATGCGCAGATGTGCCATTCCGGCACGACGGCCCGTAAGGATTTTATGGGCATAGGTTTGATGGCCGACATCCCAGATCAGGCGATCAGAGGGTGTATCGAATATGTAATGTAGCGCAATCGTGAGTTCGATCGTTCCGAGATTGGATGATAAATGTCCGCCAGTATGTGCTACAGATTCAACCAGAAAATTGCGTAACTCATCCGCTAATTGTGGTAACTGGTTGCGTTTCAGTGTGCGTAGCTGTGCGGGTATCTCAATGCGATCAAGTAATGGATACATGCAGAATTAGAAAGTTTGTAGCTAAAAATGATTGATTGGGGAGTTGGCAGTGCAAGCCTAAAACTCACGTTGAATGATGAAGTCTGTGACCTGCAGCAAACGCAGGGCCTCGGATCCAAACTGATTCAAGACTCCAATGGCTTCTTGCCGAAGCTCGTGAGCAAGCTCCCGTGCCCGTTTGATGCCCAGTATACTAACATAGGTGGGTTTGTTGTTTTCTGCATCCTTTCCGGCCGTTTTGCCTAGTGCTGCGGTAGTGGCCTCAGCATCCAAAATGTCATCTATTACCTGAAATGCCAACCCCATACATTTGGCGAAATGATCCAGCTGCTTGAATTGTGCGTCATCCAGCCTATTGCCGCAGCGGGCTCCGAGTATGACAGCCGCGCGGATTAGTGCACCAGTTTTATGAATATGCATGAATTCAAGTTCAGGCAAACTGAGTGTTTTGCCTACGCTATCGAGGTCGATTGCCTGTCCACCAGCCATACCCCGGGATCCCGCAGCAAATGCAAGATGCCGAATCATTTCAACCTGGTTTTGTGGATCCCCGGTCAGGGGCGATTCTGCCAGCAACTGGAAAGCAAGGCTTTGTAGGCTATCTCCTACCAGCAGGGCAGTGGATTCATCATATTTGACATGACAGGTGGGTTTACCGCGACGCAAGGTATCGTTATCCATGCAGGGTAAATCATCATGAACTAGAGAATAGGCGTGAATCAACTCTACAGCGGCACCAGCAATGACAGAACGGGTTTTGTCTGCACCACTCAACTCCCCGGCAGCAAATGATAAAAGTGGCCGCACCCTTTTACCGCCACCGAGGACGGAATATCGCATTGCCTCATGTAGACGAGCGGGCGCACAATTTGTAGCCGGAAGATGTTTCTCCAGACAAGTTTCAACAAGAGCAAGCCGCTCGGCTGCCCATGACTGGAAATCAGGATACATCGCACTCACTGGACGAAAAGTTTTTTAGCATATCCACTTCAAGTATTTTTATCTGCTGTTGTGAATCTTTCAGTACATTTTGGCAGTATTGTAACAATTCCACTCCGCGTTTGTATGCTGAAAGCGCATCTTCCAAAGAGAGCTGGCCGGTTTCCAATCGAGCTACAATCTGTTCCAGCTCGATTGTGGCCATTTCAAAATTTTCCGGTGGTTCTGTTTGTTCTTTGATTGTTGGTGATTTTTTTCTCATGCAGAAAAGGTTTTTTTAATGATGAAAAAGACAGTTTAGTCTGTATTGTTCTAAAAAATGGGTTTGGCAGGGCGACAGTGTTATTATCTGCACAATTGACTGCAAGAAATGTTGACCAGAACAACATAAAAGTCTAACATACCGCGCTTGTAGCAATTACCGCATATTCCCCGATAGCTCAGTCGGTAGAGCGACGGACTGTTAATCCGCAGGTCCCTGGTTCGAGCCCAGGTCGGGGAGCCAGTAAAATATAGCCTGACTCTAAAACAGATATTAAATTGATTGATACTAGAAATATCAATCTTTTTTCAGCTTAAATAGGCTGTTTTTCTCTTCCTGCTGTTATAGATAGGTTTGTGACCACAAGCAATTCTATTTCTTAGAGCCCGTTTACAATCTTTTCTCCATCGCTGACAATACGGGGATGAAGAGAACGAAATATGCTAGCGATATCAGCAGAGAACAATTTGCCGGGATAGAGCCACTCCTGCGCAGTGTCCGACGCAGCACCAAACCTCGAACTGTGGATCTGTATGAAGTGTTTTGTGCGGTGCTGTATCTGCTGCGCACCGGTTGCCAATGGAGGTTCCTGCCTGGCGAGTTTCCCAAATGGCAGAGTGTGTACGCCTATTGGCGTAAATGGAGTGAGCCCGACCAGCATGGTGTAAGCGTGCTGGAGCGGGCATTAAAAAAATCAGGTTGGCGCGGCCCGCGAGAAACAGGGGCGCAACGCTTGCAGCACGTTCTTGATCGTGGACACGCAGAGCGTGAAGAACACGGACACGGCGGGCCAGAAGGGTTATGACGCTGGCAAGAAGGTATCAGGCATCAAACACCATATCGCGGTCGATACGCAAGGGTTGCCGCATGCCATTGCGGTGACGACGGCGTGCGAAAAATCCTGGGAGAGCCCCTCACAGTGCAGATTGCCAAGCGGAGTGAGCTGCATACCTTCAAGGTCATGCCCAAACGCTGGATTGTTGAGCGCAGCTTTGCCTGGCTGGAGAAAAATCGACAGCCGTGGAAAAACTGCGAGCGTAAACTCAATACCAGCTTGCAATTTATCCATATGGCCTTCCTGGCTCTGCTACTCAGAAGATCGTAAACAGGCTCTTAGAGATCCCGAATAGTAATTCTTTGTTCGCAGCTTCACGGAAAACAAGCTGCATTGAGTGCGGTCAACTAAGTTCCTGATGCACAGGGTGAAGTATTCACGACTAGCTGGGAGCGGCTAGCCTTTTGTTCGGATTTTGTTTTTTTTACTCAAAGAGTTTGTTGCACAAACCAATCTTTGCTTTGAAGGATTGTTCGGGCTCGGCTTCTGGTTTTAATCAAGAAGATAATGCCATCCCGCTTATTGAATGGATCTACAAAAATTAAACGGGGCAAGGGGATTGGTTGCGGGGGCAGGATTTGAACCTACGACCTTCGGGTTATGAGCCCGACGAGCTGCCAGACTGCTCCACCCCGCGATTGAGCTGCGCATTATAAATAAGATTTTGATTTCGGTCAAATGATAAAAACTTTGATCTGGTTCCAGTAACCAGCAGCCAGTTTTCATCTTATCCAAGGAAAGGTAAAAATCATAATTAATGTTGTTGATGAATTATTCATTTTCATCACGCGGTTTTGTCTGATGTTTGTCAATAATACCCAGATGGAAGGCGGGTTGGCCACGATGTCGTTCAGCCATGTAACGTTTTAAGGGGTCATGTATTACACGGAAGGCGATATCATTCCAGGGGATTTCCTGTTCTGCAAACAGGCGGACATCCAGACTTTCAATACCTGGAAAAAAATCAAGATCCAATAGCCTTGCACGGAATAGCATGTAAACCTGACTGATATGCGGCAGGCTGTAAACTGTATAAAGTTCTCCAATTTCAACCCTGGCATTAGCCTCTTCCAATGTTTCCCTGGCTGCACCTTGAACCAGTGTTTCGTTATTTTCCATGAATCCTGCTGGTAACGTCCATTTCCCCTGATGCGGTGCAATGGCACGTTTGCATAATAAAATCTTGTTCTCCCATTCGGGAATGCATCCGACGATTACTTTGGGATTCTGGTAGTGAATGGCGTGGCACTTCGGACAGGTGTAGCGGGGTAGTGTGTCTCCTTCCGGAATGCGTAAAATAACTTCACTGCCGCATTGGCTACAAAATTTCATACTCGGAGAATTTAAATTAGCGGGTGACTTGAAATTTGAATTCAGCCAACAGATTGCCTGCCTGATTGCTTGCGGTGACTCGCCACGGCCCCAGCCGGTTTTGATTGAGCACCTTGCTGGAATAAGTACGCCAGTCATTATTGCCAACCAGTAATGATATCTTGGCTATGTGCTGGTTGCGGTAATACCAATCGATGTCAATTTTTTCACCCTTGAGTTTGTTTAGATGCAGGAAAAGGAAAACGGGCCGACTTGATTTTCCGCCCAGAGAAATTTGATTGATATGGTCAACTGGTTGTCGATTTTGAATAGATGAAGTGAGCTGTGCCGTAACCAGGCCGGGCGCGGTATTTACTCCTTTCGTGGAATGAATTTTTGTAGCCTGGATTGCGGGGACATGGGGTCTGATGCCAGGTTTGATCGGTGGTTTGGATGCAACCGGCTTTGCTGATCCTGGTAAGGGTGCTAACACTTTCGCAGCCGGATCGGGTGTATTGCTATTGTTTATGTTGGAGGTATTTGTGGCTTCCAGTTTGTTTTCAGTTGCATTGCTAGGCGAGGTTACTGCCGATGTAGCAGTTGATAATGACTCGGCAGATGAGGGATCAGAGCCGGATAGGGGAGTAATGGATAGCGGTATTTCGGCAGGATTTGTTTCCGGATCATCGTTATTTACAACCCAGGATGTAATCATCCAGACAAAGGCTGCCAGCACAAGTAGCAACGCCAACCCGGCAGCAATGATGCGCGGCCAGTTATATTCATAAACAGGGAGAGGAAGAGGAATTGCTTCTTCCTCCGGTAGCTCCGGTAAATTATGTTCGGTTACGGAATGATCGGCGGATTGATCTAGCCGGATGCGAATTTTAAATTGTGTTTGATTCATAAGAATAGGAAATTAGAATTTGAAATTCATCCCTGTTTTAGCCCATAGCCTGGTGCTACCAGAGAAAAATAAAGTGCGAAGTCTGTTTAGTCATTGATATGAATCTGATTTTGCAAGCAACATATTCCTTTCTTCCAGTAATTCCAGCACCAGCGCTGCGCCGGCAATATTGATATCCAGATCTTGTTGCAAATGTTTGACTACCCGGATACGTCGCAAGGCGGAGCCACTGAAGATCCAGTTTTTATGCCGGAATTCGACAGGTTCAAGAATGCCTTCATTCACCAATGTCGTGATCCATTCAACTTCAACGCTGCAAAGCTGGCAGAGTTCATCCAGGGAGATTGCTTCACCTTCCTCGAAAATAACGCCTTGTAAAGTATCGTCATCCATATTTGTTAGCTGCCCATTTTGGCGCGCGGATTGAATGCGAGCTTCTGTTCCATTTCACGGTATAACGACCGAGCCTGCTCGGTATCGGCTGCAGGTAACACAATTTGCAAAACAACATAAAGATCGCCTGGAGTAGAAGCCGGAATTCCTCTTTCTTTCAGTCGCAATTTCTGTCCGGATCTGGAACCAGCGGGTATTTTGAGATCAACCGTGCCTGCTGGTGTAGGAACCGGGATTGAAGCGCCTAATGCTGCTTCCCACGGAGCCACGGGCAATTCCAGAAAAATATCCTTGCCTTCTACTTTGAAAAGCGAGTGGGGTTTGAATACGATTTCGAGATACAAATCGCCCGCCTTTCCACCACCTGCTCCAGGGCTACCCTGGCCAGCGAGCCGGATATGTTGCCCCTGTTGAATTCCTTTGGGTATGCGGACGTTTAACGTGCGTTCTTTTATCAATGGGCGTCCATCGGGCCCACGCTCGGTATGTTGCAAGGTGAGGCTGCGAACTCCTCCCTGAAAAGAATCCTCCAGCGCTATCAAAATCTTTGCATGGGAATCTTCTCCACGCAAATTGAGATCCTGATCGCGATAGCGCCGATTCTGCTGATTCCCGCCAAACAGTGACTCAAAAAAACTGCTGAATTGCGAGGCGGCCTGGGAAAAACCACCACCATGAAATTCATACCCCTGATCCCAACCAGGAGGAGGGTGGAACTCCTGTCCGCTTTGCCAGCGTGTTCCCAGCCGGTCATAGGCTGCCCGTTTTTCCGGATCCTTGAGCACTTCATAAGCCTCGCCAATTTCCTTGAAACGGGTTTCAGCCTCTGGTTCCTTGCTGACATCCGGGTGATATTTGCGTGCGAGTTTGCGATAAGCGCGTTTGATATCGTCCTGCGTGGCATCTCGCGGGACATCTATGATCTGGTAATAATCTTTATATTCCATTTTTACAATATCTGAACAGAACGAATCATATTGGACAGGACCACAGTCTTATGTATCAATCAGGTGGCGTCAATACAGTGTACCCGGTTACGCCCCAGTCTCTTGGCTTCATAGAGTGCCACGTCCGCACGGGCAATCAGATCGCCTGGTGTGGTGTCATCAGGATGACTTTGCGCAATACCAATGCTGAGCGTGATCTCGACCGGATGTTCTTCAAATGCCCGGCAGGCTGCACTTACTTCGGAACGGATCCGTTCTGCGGTCCGGATAGCCGCGCTGGAATGGGTTTCGATCAGGATCGCCATAAATTCATCGCCTCCGTAGCGTGCTGCATAATCCACGGTTCTGATTGATTTCTGCAGGACAGAGGCGACCGTCACCAATATTTTATCGCCCATAATATGACCAAGCTGATCGTTAATATTTTTGAAATAATCCACGTCGATCATGAGCAGGCAAAAGGCCCGGTCATTACGTTTGAATCTTGCAAGCTGCTCGACAAGAATGGTATTGAGCTTGGCTCTGTTGTACAAACCCGTCAATCCGTCCGTAATGGAAAGTTTCTGCAATAGCTGGTTTTGTTGCTGCATGGCCTGATTTGCAGCCGTTATCTCGGCACGTTTGTTGCGCAAGGCATCGGTCATTTGGTTAAAAATAGCCGTTAACTGCCCGACTTCATCTCGGCGTTTCACCGGCAGGTAAATATCCAGATTGCCCTCGACAACCTCCTTGACTGCACTGATCAGCCGGTTGAGAGGGGTGACAATAGAATGCCCCATATATAAAGCGACACTGGTTACGATCACGATCAGTATTCCGACAAATTCGAGAAAACGGTTGCGCAATTTCTCCCAGGAAACCTGAATGGTGGATTGATCCTGCTCCACCAGAAATGCAACCGGAAGATTTTCCGATGAATGCAACAAAGTAATCGCTTTCTGATAAACCAAACCATCATGCATAACCGATTCTTCAAGAATCGGCAAAGTTTCCAGGTGGCGTGGATCAACGGAGGTCAGATGATCAACACCCGCAGCGCTACTAAACAAGACTTTGCTATTCTGATCCAGCAAGGTGATTTCACCTGATGAAAATTTCTTGATTTCCAGCAGCGTGCGCTGGAATCTTCCCAAATCCAGTGTGGCTGCGATGGAGCCGATGACCTGGCTATCGTATGAAAATACCGGATAGATGACGGTGAATGTAGCCGTATCGTAGCGCTCGTTCCAGCGTGGCGGAATGGCAATGATTCCTTTTGTTAGCGAGGTATGTGTCCACCGTTCCGGAGATTCAGGTACTTCGGGAGTATGGGCACTGCTGGCAATGGGTTTTCTGGTGTGATCGAAAACAGTTAATTCCAGAACCTCGTCCAGTTTATCTTTTACCGAGGTCAGGTAACCGGACATTATTGTTTGGGTCTGCCTGGCCATGCCTTGATTTGGATTGTCAGCCTGTTTTTTTAGAGTTGATAACCCCTCAATTACGGGATTGGATGTAGATAATGCACGGATGGCCTGTGTGTGTTCAGTCAGCCATAGATCAAGTTGGCGGTTGATGTTGTCTGCAAGCACCCGCAGCTCGCGGGTAACACTATCGATAATCAGCGCTTCGTTCTGTTTGAACGATAAAAGACCTAGACCGGCCGTAGGTAGCAGCGTGGCTATCATGGCAAAAATGACGATCTTGCTTTTTATGCTGTACAGAACCGGTCTCAAGGTAAATTGAAGTTTGCGTAAAATATTAAAATTCCGGGCGCTGGCATGTGTGATTATTCCAGCCGCACTCTTGGATCGGCCAGAGTATAGGAAATATCGGTCAATACCAGTCCGGCGATATACAGCAATGATCCCAGAAACACCATGGCACGCACCACTGCGAAATCCTGGGATTGGATGGCATCAATGGTGTAACTGCCCAGGCCGGGGATACCAAAGAATGATTCCGTAATCAGGCCGCCAAGAAACAGCAATGGAATAACGGCAACGGTGCCGGTCAGGATGGGAATCATTGCATTTTTAAGGATATGTCTGAACAGCACGGCGCTTTCAGATAATCCTTTGGCACGGGCTGTGCGGACATATTCCTTGTTGATCTCCTCCAGAAAAAGCGTGCGGTACCAGCGTGTATTTGCACCTGCACTGCTGATTACACCAATGACGACCGGCAACACAAGAAATCGTCCAATGTTCAATCCGCTGCCATAGCCGGAAATGGGAACCAGATGCCACAGTTTACCAATCAGAAACTGGCCACCTATGATGTAAAACAAACTGGAGATGGACATGAGCATCACACACAGAATGACACCCCAGAAATCAATGTAGGTGGCACGAAAGAAAATCATGGTCAAAGCAAAGGTGATGTAGGCCAGCAACCCCAGCAAAAATACGGGCAGTGCGATGGCCAGGCTGGGCCACATGCGTGACTGGATCTCATGAGCTATATCACGGCCATCATCAGCGCGCCCAAAATCAAACGCAAACATGGCAACCGATTTTTCAAAAAAAATGGTGTCAGTGAATTTATTTAATCCGGGAGCAGCCTCGTGATACAGCAGGGGTTTGTTGTAACCATGTTCCTCTTTCCATTTCCAGATGGCTTCCTCGGTGACATGCTTGGTGCCCAGATGCATACGCGCCATGTCATCTGGTGTATTGACGACAAAAAACAGGGTGAAGGTAATAAGGTTGACGCCAGCGAGAATTGGAAGTGCGTAAAGAATCCGGCGAATGATGTAATTGAGCATGTGTGCGTAAAATCAGTTCAAGCGGTCTGATGGGTAGCACTTTGTTGCTGTTTGCGGCGATACGCCACCCACGCGGGCAACAGAATGAAGATCAGCAATGCTGTCGCTATACCAGTCGGCCACAACACGGGTTTGTTCCATTCGTTGCGTTTCTGATCGCGTAATTCCGGATCAATACGGTAATACTTGATCAGGTTGTACGACATTCTGTTGGGTTTCACATTTTTGTACCAGGCATGAAACAGCGCAAATTCCTTGGGATGATAACCCCACAGCCAGGGAGCATCTTCCCGCAGGATGGCGATCATCCGGTCGATAATGTTGATGCGCTGCGGGCCATGCTCCATGTTTTTCATTTGTTCGAACAGGCGATTGAATTCCGCGTTATCGTAATTGGCTGCATTTTCACCACTATTGCCGACCTTGCCTTGCGGTCCGTATAACAGAAACAGGAAATTCTCCGGATCGGGATAATCCGCATTCCAGCCCCACTCGAAAATCTGCGCATTTCCTTTGCGAATCTTGTCCTGAAAGCGGTTGTAATCGGTGCTGCGAACCACCAGCTGGATATCAATTTTACGAAACTGCTTCCGCATCCAGTCGAGAACCGATCTGTCATCGGCACTGCGGGCTGTGACATCGTAATATAACACCAGCGGCTTGCCAGTCTTGCGGCTGATACCCCCAGGATATCCTGCCTCGGCAAGCAATACTTTGGCCTGGCTGATGGATTTGCGCCTGGCTTCCCCGTTATGCCATTCATAAACAACCGGGTTTATCCCTGCTTCGCCTTCATGATAGCCTTCGATTCCCGGAGGTATCGGACTCTGGGCTGCTATGCCACGCCCATTGGCAAATATGGACAGATATTCTTCATAATTGATGGCAATGGAAATAGCCTGGCGTAATTTGCGTGCGGAGGCTTTTTCTTCGCTGGTACGTCCGCCAACGACTGGGTCAAGCATGTTGAATCCCATGTAATACGTTGAGGGTGCGACTGCTGTTTCCAGACGAATGCCCTGCGCCTCCATTTCTTCTGTAATGGTTGCCTCGCCCTGGCCGGTAATTTGTACTGCCTGATCGAAACTGTCGGAGCCAATGCTGGAGGCATCATAATAACCTTGTAAAAATTTGTTCCAGTAGGGAATGCTTTCCTTTTCGCGGCTGTACACGATTTTGTCGATGAATGGCAAAGGTTCCCCAGCATCCTGTAGCAATCCCTTTGTGACATCTTCCGGCATGCCTTCATCGGGGTAAAACTCTCCCTGAAAATTGGGATTGCGCTCCAGCACCATGATCCGGTTGGGATTGTTTTCAGTCAGCATGTAGGGGCCAGTGCCTACCGGATACCAATCGAGCGTGAAATTCTTTTCAGCCATGCCGGGTTGAGAGAAAAAATGATCCGCCTCCCATGGGACAGGGGCAAAAAACGCCATGGTGAGCCAGTAGATAAATTGCGGATATTTGCCTTGGATACGGATGCGATAGGTATGGCTGTCAATCTGCTCCACGCCGCTTAATGGAAAGTTACGTAAATTCAGAAAGGTGTTCCCGGATTGAGCTTTGGCTTGCTCTTTCAAAATGTCAGCATACTCGCGCAAACCCGTAATGTAATCCGCCATCAGACCAAAAATTGGCGAGTGAAGAGAAGGGTGCGCCAGTCGTTTGATCTGGTAGATATAGTCATCCGCCACCAGCTCCCGTGTGCCGGAATGTTCAAAATCACTGATTTTGTCAATGCGCTGTATATCCTGCGCGGTGAGGGCATGATAAAGCAGCTCGTTCTGCTCATCCCTGGCAAATGCCGGATGCGGTTGGTAGAGGATGCCAGGGCGGATTGAAATTTCATAAACAGAGTAGGCAATTTGCGTGTCTGCTGCATCGGTAGGCAATGGGGTATCGTTATTGTCAAAATAGCGGACAGTGGGCATATTGCTGACCGTTTGCGGGATCAGAACAAGTGGCCGTTTCAGGAAGTGATATTGCAGCGGTGGCTGATAAATCTGGGCGGTAAACTGGATTTCGTTCGAACTGTACGATTGCACTGGATCAAGGTGTTTCGGACGTTCGGCAAATGCGCTGTAAAGAATGTTTTTTCCGGAATCCGGGGACGGATATGGATTGTTCCAGATATCGGCACAGCCGGACAGCGCAAGGGTGAGAAAATACAAGCCAAAAAATGATTTTCGGTGGAATGCCAGCCTTGAAAAAAAGTGGATCAGTACGAAGAAACAGTGCTTGCAGATAATCTGCAGCCGGATTTTTTTCATGAATGATTTAACGGGTTTTAAGCAGCTTTCAGTCTCTATGGAAAGAGACTCGAAGCTATATTGCAAATATGAGAAAATCAATGCCACGAGCGGCCGGATTGTTATTCTGGCGATCCGGTACGCATTTATATTAACCTATACGAATAATTTGACTGCCATGATACCCCGTCCCATACCTGAGCCCGGCCCCGATCTGTATACCGAGGAAGAAGTTTCGAAACTGGTACATGAATTTTATGCCAAGGCGAGAAAAGATGCTGCACTAGGCCCCATTTTTGAAGAGCACGTAATTGACTGGGATGCACATTTTGTGCAGATGACCAATTTCTGGTCAGCCCAACTGCGTGGCACCAGCCGCTTTCGCGGTGCTCCCATGCCCAAGCATATTGCCTTGCCGGAGCTGAGCGATACGTTGTTTAAGCGCTGGCTGCAGCTTTTCCGGCAAACAACGCAGGAGATGGATAATCCATTACTCAAACAGCATGCGGATGCGGTTGCTGAATTTATTGCCGGACGTCTCTGGATGGGATATCAGATGAGCCATTTCCCGCATCGTGAACCAGCAGTTCTTGATACATCCGAGGTGTAAAAGAGATTTCTCCCGGCTTGTTTGTCGCCATGCGTACATCATCGCTCCATCGTGAGATGGATTTTTTGCCAGATTGTAATGCTGGTTTGTTGACATCCTGTTTTTTGCTATGCGCATAACCCGGCATGCGACGGCTGGCAGGGGAGAGCCTATTGCACTGACCATTGGCAATTTCGATGGTGTGCATCTTGGTCATCAGGCCATGATTGCACGCCTGAAACGAATGGCCGGTCGCCTGGGGGTGGCATCATGCATCATGACGTTTGAACCCCATCCGCGGGAATGTCTGATGCCTGAGCAAGCTCCGGCAAGATTGACTGATCTGCGTGAAAAACTGGAACTGCTGGCAGGTTATGGCGTGAATCGCGTACAGATTTGCCGCTTTAACCGTAAATTTGCAAACATAAGTGCAGAGCAGTTCGTTACCCGTATCCTGCAGCAGGAAATGAATGTGCAATGGTTATTGATAGGAGAAGATTTTCGCTTTGGTGCCCGCCGTTCCGGTGATCTTGCGTTGCTGCAAAAATTCTTCCCGGAATCAGGGCAACTGGAGATCATGCCTCCCGTCATGCTAGATGGACTAAGAGTTTCAAGCACAGCGGTGCGTAATGCCCTGGCATCGGGCAATCTTGACCTGGCTGCAGATTTGCTTGGCCGCCCTTACAGCCTGAGTGGCCGGGTGGTAGATGGCATGAAATTGGCTAAAAAACTGGGCTTTCCAACGGCCAATATCCAATTGAAGCATCACTTGCTTCCATTGAGCGGCATTTTTGTGGTGGAGGCAAGCTGGTGCAGCGATTCCGGCCATACCCGGCGCATCAGGGGCGTAGCCAGTCTGGGTATCCGGCCCACCGTACTCGAAAATGCGCAGCCATTACTGGAAGTCCATCTGTTTGATTTTGATGAACAGATTTATGGACAACAGCTACGCATCGATTTTTTACAAAAACTCAGAGAAGAAGAAAAATTTCCTGATATGGAAACGCTCGTAACACAGATAGAGCAGGACATAGATTGCGCCAAAACCTATTTTTCCCGAATGGACGCTGCCATGCACCAAACAGTTTGTCTGGATTGCTGAAATGACAATCGATTATAAAAAAACACTTAATCTGCCGGATACCCCTTTTCCCATGCGCGGCGATCTGGCCAGGCGCGAACCCATCATGCTCAAAGCCTGGCAGGAAAGAAATCTCTACCAGAAAATCCGTGCGGCCTGTCAGGGGCGGCCCAAATTTATCCTGCATGATGGCCCGCCCTATGCCAATGGCGATATCCATATCGGCCATGCCGTCAATAAAATCCTCAAGGACATCATTATCAAGAGTAAAACACTTTCCGGTTTTGATGCGCCGTATGTTCCAGGCTGGGATTGCCATGGACTGCCGATCGAACATCAGATCGAAAAAAAGCACGGCAAGCATCTTCCGCCAGATCAGGTACGCAAGCTATGCCGATCTTTTGCCCAGGAACAGGTTGAGCGGCAAAAGGCTGATTTTATCCGGTTGGGCGTGCTGGGTGACTGGGAGCACCCCTACCTCACAATGAATTATGCAACTGAGGCGGGCATTATTCGTGCGCTTGGAAAAATTTATCGCAACGGCCATCTTTATCAGGGGCAAAAACCGGTCAACTGGTGTATTGATTGTGGCTCTGCCTTGGCAGAAGCCGAAGTGGAATACGAAAACAAGCGATCACCCGCGATCGATACTGGTTTTGAGGTAGATGACAAGGGACGCTCTGAGCTTGCCAAAATCATGGCTACCGAAATTCCCGCCAGCACCCATATTTTTGCCGTGATCTGGACGACCACCCCCTGGACGCTGCCTGCCAATCAGGCGGTATGTGTCCATCCCGAATTCGACTACAGTCTGGTCAGGACACCCCGGGGATGGCTGCTTCTCGCTTCAGAGCTGATGGATGCCTGTCTTGCCCGTTACCAGCTTGAAGGGCAGGTGGTAGCTTGCTGTAAAGGTCAATTGCTGGAAGGATTAAGCCTGCATCATCCTTTTGCAGATCGTTCGGTCAGGATCATCTGCGGGCGGCATGTCACGCTGGAAGCGGGTACGGGTCTTGTTCATACTGCGCCGGCTCACGGTCTGGATGATTATTTCATTGGCCAGCAGTATGGTTTGACCAGCGACAGTCCTGTCAAAGGGGATGGCAAATTTCTGGATCACACTCCGCTGGTAGGCGGGATGTTTGTCTGGAAAGCCAATGATGTCGTGATTGATAAGCTGAAAGGCGGTGGCCATTTGTTGCACGCGGAAGAGATCGAGCACAGTTACCCGCATTGCTGGCGACATAAAACGCCGATCATTTTCCGGGCAACACCACAATGGTTTATCGGCATGCAGCGGCAAACTGCTGGATCATCCTCCACAGAAACAGCATTGCGGGAGCTTGCCTTGCGCGCAGTGGAAGAAACCCGTTTTTACCCGGCATGGGGTAGGGCGAGGCTGGAAGCCATGATAAAAAATCGCCCCGACTGGTGTGTTTCACGGCAGCGTAACTGGGGAGTTCCCATGCCCTTCTTTGTTCACAAGGAAACACATGCACTTCATCCACGCACACTGGAATTGCTGGAGAAAGTGGCTGGGCTGGTAGAACAACAGGGCATCGAAGCCTGGTTCAGCCTTGATGCGGCTGAATTGCTGGGAGAGGATGCAGAGCATTACCAGAAGCTGCCGGATACGCTGGATGTCTGGTTTGATTCTGGCACGACGCATGAAACGGTATTGAAACAAGATACGCAATTGCGACATCCAGCCGATCTTTATCTGGAAGGCTCCGATCAGCACCGCGGCTGGTTCCAATCCTCTTTGCTGACCGGATGTGCGATTGATGGACTCGCTCCTTACGCGGCCTTGCTGACCCACGGGTTTGTGGTGGATGGGCGCGGCTACAAAATGAGCAAGTCGAAGGGCAATGTCATCGCCCCGCAAAAAATTGCTGATACACTCGGCGTGGATATTCTGCGACTATGGGTGGCTTCTACCGATTATTCCGGTGAGCTATCCATCTCTGATGAAATTCTCAAGCGCACGGTTGAAACCTACCGGCGTATTCGTAATACCCTGCGTTTCCTGCTGGCCAACCTGGCCGATTTCAACCCGGCCGCAAATGCATTGCCACCACAGGAATGGGTGGAAATTGACCGCTACATGCTTGCATATACAGCGGCGTTACAGAACGAAATGCTCGGTTTTTACGAGCGTTACGAATTTCATCAGGCAATCGCCCGGCTGCACCATTTTTGTTCTGAAGATCTGGGCGGATTCTATCTGGACATCCTTAAGGATCGCCTGTATACCTCGATGGAAAACGGAATTCCCCGGCGTTCTGCCCAGAATGCGCTTTACCACATCGCCCACAGCCTGGTGCGTTTGTTTGCGCCCGTGCTGAGTTTTACTGCCGAGGAGGTCTGGCAGGAGTTGAGTAAATCGGCAGATGACAGTGTATTTCTGCACACCTGGCATGATTTTCCGGACCAGCAAGGAGAAGCCGATAGACAAACCCTGATTCTCCGCTGGCAACAGTTGCGTGAATTACGCGCCAAAGTGCTGAAACAACTTGAAGATGCGCGTATTCAGGGAAAAATCGGATCATCGCTGGCAGCCATCGTTGAAATCCGTGCATCGGACGAAGATTTTATTTTGCTGGATTCACTGGGAGAAGATCTCCGTTTTGTATTGATCACGTCCGAAGTCCGGTTGCAGCGTGCGAATAATACAACTGAATCCACCATCAATGTGATCGCCAGCCCTCATACAAAATGCGAGCGTTGCTGGCATTACCGGCAGGATGTGGGCACTGTTACCGAACATTCTTCATTGTGTAATCGTTGTGTCGGCAATCTTGCAGGCTCTGGCGAACAACGCTACTTTGCCTGATTATCAGGCAACAACCATAAAAAGTATTTAAGGGTACACGATGAAACTCTATTTCAGTCTGATACTGGCAGCAATCATCCTGGTGCTGGATTTGCTCAGCAAGCGCTGGGTGGAGTTTAATCTGTCATACGGTCAGCAGATTGTCATCACAGACTTTTTTAATCTGGTGCTTGCGTATAACGCGGGTGCTGCATTCAGTTTTCTGAGTGATGCTTCCGGCTGGCAACGCTGGTTTCTCAGCACTATTGCTGCTCTTGTGGCTATTCTAATTGTTTACCTGTTGTATAAACATACATCAAACCGCCTGTTCTGCTTTGCACTGAGCCTGATTCTGGGGGGGGCGCTCGGAAACCTCTGGGATCGTATCATGCTTGGGCATGTCGTTGATTTTCTGGATTTTCATGTGGTTGGCTATCACTGGCCGGCATTCAATCTTGCTGATTCGGCCATTTTTTGCGGGGCGTGCCTATTGATTCTGGATAGTATCCGGAACGGGCGGAACGACTCTGTTCAGGAAGGGTAAATTTGATTCTTATCCGGCGATTTCGCAAGGATGTACCGGTATTTTGTAAACAATTTGCGATATAAGAGGTTGAATCATGTCAAGCGATGACCAGATCAGAATTGATGGCGCGATAGCGCGCAAAACGCCTTACGGTATGCTGCGTGAACCCACTTTCTCGGGCGTGCTTTCCTTTATGCGCTGCCAGTTCCGCAAGGATTTGACAGGTGCTGATCTGGTCATCAGTGGTATACCACTCGATCTGGCGGTGTCTTACCGTTCCGGTACGCGCTTTGGCCCATTGGGAATTCGTCAGGCTTCGGCTGAAGTAGCTTCACTCAAGCCTTATCCATGGGGATTTGATCCATTCGAGCATCTTGCTGTTATTGATGCTGGTGATTGTTTTCTCGATGTTCACAACCCACTGACAATTCATGATGCAATCGCCAATCATGCCAGGCATATTCTGGCATCAGATGCGCGTATGCTGACTTTTGGCGGGGATCATTCGATTTCCTATCCGCTGCTCAAGGCACATGTGGAAAAGATTGGAGCGCCATTGTCGTTGATTCATTTCGATGCACATTGCGATACCTGGCCAGATGCTTCACCTGCATCCCTGAACCACGGTTCCATGTTCTACAAGGCTGTTCGAGAGGGGCTGATTGATGTCGAACATTCTGTTCAGATTGGTATCCGTACCTGGAATGATGATTTTATGGGCATCAACATTCTCGATGCCAATTGGGTACACCGGCAGGGTACAGATGCGGTAATTGCCGAGATTGTACGCATTGCAGGAGCCCGGCCAGCTTATCTTACTTTTGATATCGATTGCCTGGATCCTGCCTATGCGCCGGGTACAGGTACGCCGGTTTGCGGAGGGTTATCCACCGCCCAGGCACTGGCAATCTTGCGTGGCCTTACCGGAATCAATATGGTTGGAATGGATATCGTTGAGGTATCTCCTCCTTATGATCACAGTCAGATCACTGCACTTGCTGCAGCGCATATTGCCTGCGACCTGATTTGCCTGCTGGCAAAACGTAAAATTGAAGGAGGGTTATAACCCTCCTTGCAGGTTCTTCCTTAAAATTTATACCCGCGATGCAGAGCAACCACACCTGCTGTCAGATTAAAGTATTCAACGCGTTCGAATCCAGCATCCTGCATCAGTTGTTTTAGCTCTTCCTGCGAGGGGTGCATGCGTATGGATTCAGCAAGGTAGCGGTAGCTGGAATCATCGCTGGCGATAATTTTTCCCATAAATGGTAGCGCCTTGAATGAATAGGTGTCATACAAAGGCTGCAGGGGTTTCCATACCTTGGAAAATTCCAGCACAATAAGTGATCCACCAGGAGACAGGACGCGCCACATTTCACGCAGAGCCGCATCTTTGTGAGTCATGTTCCTCAAGCCGAAGGCGACACATACGCGATCAAAATAATTATCCGGGAAGGGCAGTTTTTCGGCATCACATTGGGCTACCGGTATGCTTTTGCCATCATTCAGCATACGATCCCGGCCAATCGATAGCATGGAATTATTGATATCTGTTAACCAGACTTCACCCGTGCTACCTGTTTTTTCAAGAAACAGCCGGGTGAGATCCGCTGTACCACCCGCAATATCGAGTACTCTGTCACCAGCCTTAACACCGCTGACATCAATTGCAAATCTTTTCCACAGGCGGTGTAACCCCATGGACATGAGGTCATTCATCAGGTTGTAGCGCGCAGCCACGGAATGAAAGACTTCTGCAACCTTGCGCGCTTTTTCTGTTTCCGAGATGGTCGTGAAACCGAAGTGTGTGGTATTCATTGTTTTGAGGATATTCCGAATGAAAAGTGGATATTTGATCGACAGGGTTATCTGGCTTCGCGGCTTCCGCCAGCCGTTTGCAGACGTTGCAAGTAATTTTTCCACATAGTTTCCTGGTTTAATCCGTAATCGTAGAGCAAATCCCAGGAATACAAGCCAGTGTTATGGCCATCGGAAAAGTCCAGTCTGACAGCATAGCGGCCAACGGGTTCGATATGGGTAATAGCCACATTTTTCTTGCCGGTTTGCAGAATTTCCTGGCCTGGCTCATGGCCGCGCACTTCAGCCGAAGGTGAATAGACACGTAAAAATTCGCATGGCAAATCAAATGCCTTGCCATCGTTAAAGCTGACGCTTAACACGCCGGATTTTCGATGCAGCTTCAATTCTGTTGGAATAGGTGTTTGAGGATTGAGCCCAGCCATATATACCGTCTGAAAATGAAAAAATATCCTGAAATAACAGGAAAATATTAAGGCACGGCCTCTTCTTGTGGTTTGCGCACCGGTTTGATCAGATCTTCCCGTTTGATTTCCAACAATAACAGGATAGGGCTGGCAATCATGATGGATGAATAAATCCCGAACAGGATACCAATCGTTAATGCCAGTGCAAAATTATGCAGAATTTCCCCACCGAACAGGAACATGGAAACAACGACCATTTGCGTACTGCCGTGCGTGATAATTGTGCGCGACATGGTCTCGGTAATGGCATTGTCGATAATTTTGGGGACTGAAGCTTTTCTCATCTTGCGGAAATTCTCGCGAATCCGGTCGGAAATCACCACCGATTCGTTCACTGAATAACCCAGTATCGCAAGTACAGCAGCCAGTACTGTCAGATCGAATTCCCATTGAAAGAAGGAAAAACAGCCAATAATGGTCAGCACATCATGCAGATTGGCGATAATACAGGCCACGCCAAACTTCCATTCAAACCTAAATGCCAGATAGGCAACGATACTCAGCGAAACGAACAATAATGCGAGAAAACCGTTCTCCAGCAATTCATCTCCAACCTGCGGGCCGACGAATTCCACACGTTTCATTTCCACTGAAGCATCATCTTTTCGGAGAGCTGCCATAACGGTTTCGGACAGATTGCCACCAGCCAGTTCTTCTTTGGCCGGGAGCCTGATCATGACATCGCGGGAAGTGCCGAAATTTTGGACAACGGCATCAGGCATGCCAATGCCTGAGAGTATCTGCCTGGTTTTATTGAGGTCAGCCGGTTGCTGATAGCTGATTTCCATCACAGTTCCGCCGGTAAAATCCACTGCAAGGTTAAGTCCCTTGGTTGCAATAAAATAAACCGAGAAGATAGAAATGATCAGCGATAAGGTCATGGAGAATTTTCCCCAGCGCGTGAAGGGAATATCTCGTTCAAATCTGAAAAAATCCATAATTATCCAGTACTGGTAGAGGTTTTAATGTTTGTTGCCAGCCTTATTGGGTATCTTGATGCCCCCAATGGGAACGCGTGACAGTTTACGGTTGCCATAAAACAAGTTGACCAGGCCGCGTGATACGGTCACTGCACTGAACATGGAAGTCAGAATACCCAGGCACAGTACAACAGCAAATCCCTTGACCGGACCGCTTCCAAAGGTCATCAAGCTCAGTCCCGCAAACAGGGTGGTCAGGTTTGCGTCAAGGATAACGTCCCAAGCCCGCTCATACCCAGCATGGATGGCGGCTTGTGGTGCGACTCCTTGTCGCAGCTCCTCCCGAATACGTTCATTGATCAGTACATTCGCATCAATAGCCATACCCAGTGTCAGTGCAATAGCTGCCATACCGGGCAGGGTTAGCGTGGCTTGCAGGATGGATAACAAACCTACCAGCAGCAACAGGTTCACCGCCAGCGCTGTGACGGAGATTACCCCAATGGCCGAATAGTACAGCGAAATAAACAAGGCTACGCCCAGAAAGCCGTAGAGTGTGGAGTTAATACCACGATCAATGTTTTCGGCACCCAGGCTGGGGCCTACGGTGCGTTCCTCAACGATCTCCATTGGTGCTGCCAGGGCGCCAGCGCGTAACAGCAAGGCAATATCCCGAGCTTCGACACTGTTCATCTGGCCGCTAATCTGCACACGGCCACCGCCAATTTCTTCGCGGATAACCGGCGCTGTCACGACTTCTGTCTGATTTTTCTCCACCAGCAGGATAGCCATGCGCTTACCAACGTTATTACGCGTGAGTTGCTTGAATATCCGTGAACCGTTGTTATCCAGTGTCACGTGAACAGCAGCCTGTTTATCCTGATCAAAACCAGGTTGGGCATCTGTGATGCGATCTCCGGTGAGTAATACCTGTTTTTTGACCAGCAGCTGCCCACCACTGCGTTCAGAAAGCAGCTCGGTACCGGCGGGAATAGAACCACGCAATGCGGCATCAATATCCCCGTCATCATCAACCATGCGTACTTCCAGGGTAGCCGTTCTGCCCAGAATGTCCTTGGCCTTGGCGGTATCCTGAACACCAGGTAACTGTACGATCACGCGATCAGTGCCAGCCTGCTGAATGATGGGTTCTGCTACGCCAAGCTCGTTTACCCGGTTGCGCAGGGTGGTGATATTGCGCTGTACCGCCGTGTTTTGCATGCGAGTCATTGCTTCCGGTTTGATTGAAGCAATGACACGCAATTCATTGCTGATATTTTCCGGCTTGAAGGTGAGATCCTCAAAAGTTTTGCCAAATTCTGCCATAGCTTTTTCGCGCGCCTGTTCATCCCGGAATTTGACAATAATTCTGGAACGCTCCCGTTCGATTCCTGCAGATGGAATTCTTTGCTCGCGCAGGGTACTGCGCAGATCGGCGTTATAACGATCAAGTGCTTTGGTCAGCGCTCCCGCCATATCCACCTGTAACATGAAGTGGACACCACCGCGCAGATCAAGTCCCAGATACATAGGCAGGGCACCAATGTGATGCATCCATTGTGGAGAGTTGGACAGCAGATTCAGCGCAACGACATAATCCTTGCCTACTTCTGCATCCAGAATATCCCGTGCCTTGATCTGGGTATCCGTATCGGCAAACCGGATCTTGATTCCACTGGATTCGAGAATCGTCCCGTTATAGGCCAGATTTTTTTGTTTAAGTGCTTGTTCAATACGTTGCAGCAGAGCTGTATCGGTTGGTGTGCCAGAACGCAGGGGTGAAATCTGGACAGCAGGGGATTCACCAAAAAAATTGGGCAGGGTGTACAACAGCCCAAGCAGGATCGTGACGGTGATGACAATATATTTCCAGAGGGGGTAGCGATTCATGATGGCCAATGATTCAGGAGGATGAAGACAGCAGGAGATGAAACCACGGTTTCAAAGAACCAGGAAAGCCGTGGTATATGTCTGCGAATTAGTTTTTTTCATTATCCGGGTTTGTGGATTCAGCAGCTGGTTCAGCTTCACTGTTTTCTGTTTCTTTATTTTTTTGTTCTTCCTGGCGAGGTTCACCAGATTTTTGTTTGTTGTTTTTCAGCATCCTGTTGCTTTTACCAGTTTCAACACTTTTCAATGTGCCTTTTGGCAACAATGTCTGTACGGAAGATTTGAGTACAACAATTTCAACACCGTCAGCAATTTCCATGGTGATGTAGCTGTCTCCTGCGCTTACAACACGCCCCAGCTCTCCACCACTGATGACAATTTCATCTCCTTTCTGCAAACCGGCTTGCATTTCCTTCTGTTCCTTGGCGCGTTTGGTTTGTGGGCGAATCAACAGGAAATAGAAGATGACCAGAATACCAACCATGGGCAGAAAGCTCATCAACGTGGGATCGGCAGTCTGGGCGGCGCTATTGGCAGCCTGGGCAAAAGCATCATTTATGAGCATATATTCTTCTCCTTTGATCGGGTATGAATGAAAATAAAACAAGCGCACATTCTAACATGAAGTCCTAACCGGTAAATTTGTGGGCAAACTGCGTAAACTGGCCAGTTTCAATCGCTTTGCGGATATCGGACATGAGTTGTTGGTAGTAATGCAGGTTGTGCAGTGAATTGAGCCTGGCTCCCAGCATTTCTCCGGTACGCTGCAAATGATGTAGGTAGGCGCGGGTGAAATGGCGGCAGGTATAGCAGCTGCAATTTTCGTCTGGTGGCGAGGTATCCAGCCGGTAGCGGCTGTTACGTAACTTGAGAATGCCCTGGCTGGTGTAAAGCCAGCCATTGCGAGCATTGCGCGTGGGCAATACGCAATCAAACAGATCAATTCCCTGGCTTACGGCATAAACAATATCTTCCGGCGTGCCAACACCCATTAAATAACGCGGCTTGCCGGCAGGAAGTTGCGGAGCGGTATGTTTGAGAATGCGCTGCATTTCCGGTTTGGGTTCGCCCACAGACAAACCGCCAATGGCATAACCGTCGAAACCGATAGTACATAACCCGGCAACAGACTGATCGCGCAGTGATTCGTACATACCGCCTTGCACGATGCCAAACAATGCGTTGGGATTACCGGTGTGGGCAATTTTCGAACGTTCTGCCCAGCGCAGGCTCAATTGCATTGAGGTTTCAGCAATCTGCATATCGACCGGGTAGGGAGTGCATTCGTCGAATATCATGACAATATCCGAGTTCAGCACCCGCTGGATGCGCATGGATTCTTCCGGTGTCAGGAAACAGGTATCGCCATTTACAGGCGAACGGAAACGCACACCTTCTTCACTGATCTTGCGCAATGCCCCGAGACTAAATACCTGAAAACCGCCCGAATCGGTCAGGATCGGCCCATTCCAATGCATGAACCGGTGTAATCCGCCATGTGCCTCAACCACCTCTAGACCAGGGCGTAGCCATAAATGAAAGGTATTGCCCAGAATGATTTCGGCTCCCAGGGTTTGCAATTCATCCGGAGACAACCCTTTAACTGCTCCATAGGTGCCGACAGGCATGAATGCGGGTGTTTCTATTGTCCCATGGGTAAGCGTCAATGTTCCCCGGCGGGCTTCCTGATCACGGCAATGCAGTTGAAATTTCATGATTGGCTATCAATCAGCATGGCATCCCCATAACTGAAAAAACGGTAACGATTTTCAATGGCGTGCTGGTAGGCATGGCGGATGGTTGCCATTCCGGCAAAAGCGGATACCAGCATCAGCAAAGTGGAACGGGGCAGATGAAAGTTGGTCAGCAGCCGGTCTACGATGCGAAATTGATAGCCCGGGGTGATAAACAGATTGGTTTCATTCATCCCGGCGGCCAGTTTGCCTTCGTTGGCCTGTGCACAGGCTTCCAGTGCACGCAGGCTGGTAGTGCCCACGGCCAGTACGCTTCTGTCTGCGGATTTGCACGACCGGATCATTTCCACTGTTTCTGCCGGGATATGATATTGCTCGGTATGCATGACATGTTGATCGATATTTTCCACCCGTACTGGCTGGAAAGTTCCTGCGCCGACGTGCAGCGTGATGTAGGCAATGCCGACACCCATTGCCTGCAGTTTCTCCAGCATGGTTTCATCAAAATGCAATCCAGCCGTGGGAGCAGCAACAGCGCCGCTTTCCTGGGCAAAAACTGTCTGATAACGGTTCTCATCGATATCGGCGGCTGTACGTGCAATATAGGGTGGCAGCGGAGTTTGTCCGTACTGGTCGAGTATGTCGATCAGTGGTAATGGATGCAGGAAACGCAGCGTATACATATCCTGATCGCGCGTCTCCACTCGTGCAGTAATTTCACCTTCGAGCTGCAATAGGGAGCCAGGTGCCGGTGCATGACTGGCACGAATCAGTGCTCTCGCCAGATGTTTATCCAGAAGGCGTTCGATCATGATCTCAACCTTGCCGCCAGTGGATTTGGTACCTGCCAGACGCGCCTTGACGACACGGGTGTTATTGAATACGACAACATCACCGGGTCTGAGGTAAGCAGGTAAATTTATGAAAGCGGTATCACACAAACCAGGTGAATTTTTGTTTACATACAACAAACGGCTGTCTGCCCGGTTTGCCAATGGAAGCTGAGCAATCAGTTCTTCAGGCAGGTGATAATCGAAATCATCAGTTTTCATGGTGCGGATTATACCGATGGCAAACAGCGTGCCAGTGTTTTTTGAGAAAAGCGTCCGATGAATACCTGAATTGACATCAACGCGGATCTTCATGCCGAAGTACTGCTGGCTACTTTTTTTCATCTGGCACATCCGCGGATCACGCTTGGCCAGCCAGCGAGATAAATGTGGTTTGTTTCATGGCAGCTGCAATTTATAATACTTGGCGGATCTTTAATTAAATCCCACGTGGCCGCGCACTGTGTTTTGCAGATGGAGTATAAAGCGAGTGAGGCGGTGAATAGTTTGGCCTCTTCACAACGAATCCAACACGGCAGTTCATTTGCAACACCATTACCTCAAAGCATTACGAAAAAATTACTGCTGGATTTTCAAATTCAAGGAGTGTGATATGCGAACCCCATCTCCAGGGCTGCTTCTGGCAGCTTTGCTTGCCATGCTGTTATCAGCCTGCGCTTCCAATGACATCTACCGCAGCAACTTCGATAACTGTGTGGTAACTGCTCAGGAAAAATGCGAATCCCATACCATTCAGCAACACAATGTGGGATCGGATAGTGAATATTTGCTTGGTTTTGTCGAGATTGATGACCAGGGCCAACTTCGCAATCGTGCGCAAATGCAGGCGGTTCTGGATGAACTATATGCCTTGGCATCCAGGGAAAGTGTACTGATCAATGTATTTGTCCATGGCTGGCATCACAGTGCAAAACCGGGAGATTCCAATGTGGAAAGTTTCAAAGCCAGCCTGGCAGAGCTCAGCCGGGTCGAGCATCAATTGCATCCCGAAAAGGCAGCGCGCAGAGTAGTGGGGGTTTACGTTGGCTGGCGCGGAGAATCAATTGATGTGCCATGGATAAACAACATCACTTTTTGGGATCGCAAAAATACAGCCCACGAAGTGGGTTATCTCGGGATGGCCGAGCTATTACTGAAACTGGAAGAAATTCGCAATGTTAAAAATACACAGGAACCGCCAGTGAAAAGCCGCCTGGTTATTCTTGGTCATAGTTTTGGTGGCGCCGCAGTGTACAGTGCCACGGCACAGATTTTGGCCGACCGTTTTATCAACAGCAGGAATGGCAAAAATTATATTGGTGATGCAGAAGGATTTGGGGATCTGGTGGTATTGCTCAATCCAGCATTTGAAGCACTTAAATATGCACCGCTTTACGATCTGGCCCAGGCACGTTGCAGTTATTTTGAAGAACAGGCGCCACGCCTCGTGATCCTGACTTCGGAGGCGGATTACGCCACAAAATATGCTTTTCCAGCCGGTCGTGTTTTTTCAACTTTCTTTGAAACCCACGGCACGATAGAACGCAATGATTGCGGCAAGCCACTTGCCTATAGTGAAGGCGCGGCCGACCGTAGTACTGCGGGGCATTTCAAGCCATTACAAAGCCATGAGCTTCGTCCGGCTGAAAAAGCCAGAGAGCTGGATTACCGGAACGTGCAAAAAATCTGGAAAAAACAACAGACGAAGGGAGTTGCCCAGTTCGGCAGTACGCGATTATCCAGCCTGGATCATACAGTCGAACACAATCCTTATCTGAATGTGCGTGTGGATAAGCAGCTGATCAAGGATCATAACGATGTGTTTGGCAAGGAAATCATGGAATTCATCCGCACATTGATCGTTGTATCCACGGGGGAAAGAGAATCCGTTACTGCGGGCGAGACAAAGTAATTGTTCATTCCGGAAAAAATGAATGAGGTTGTTTCTTGGTGGAAGAGTCAGTTTTTTTATGTCAGGAATGGTTATCCTGGCTTCCGATCAGGAAACTCACTACCTCATTCAGATCCCGGGTGCGTTTCATGGGCGGCAGGCTTTGCCAGATCCGTTTGCCGTAAGGTTTGGATATCAGGCGCGGATCGCAGATCATTAACACGCCCCGGTCGTGCTCATCACGTATCAGACGGCCAGCGCCCTGTTTCAGGCTGATGATCGCATGCGGCAACTGGTATTCCATGAATGCACTGCGTCCTTCCCGAGTGATTTTCTCTATGCGTGCGGATAGTACCGGGTCATCCGGTGAAGCGAAGGGTAGCCTATCGATGATAACCAGAGAGAGTGCGCGTCCCTTTACATCAATGCCTTCCCAGAAAGATTGACTTCCCACCAGCACCGCATTTCCCAGTTTGCGGAACTGATCCAGCAGAGCGGAGCGGGTTTCCTGTCCTTGCAGCAATAACGGAAATTCAAGTTGCTCCTGCTGAAAGGCACTTTGCAGCAGTTCATGAATCTGTTGCATGTTGCGCAAGCTGGTACACAGAATGAAAGCACGACCCTGGCTTGCCTTGATGACCGGCAATGCTGCCTGAACGATACTTTCAGCGTAATTGGGTGTATTGGGATCGGGCATGTGGGATGGAGCGTAAAGCAGCGCCTGGCTGGGATAATCAAACGGACTGTCCCAGTTGGCTGTTTGAGCTTCGAACAATCCCATCATCCGGTTGTAATGGGAAAAATCCTTCTTGACCGATAGCGTAGCCGAGGTAAATATCCAGGCACGGGCGGAAGTGTTAAGCTGTTTGCTGAATATCTCGGCAATGGACAAAGGTGTGATATTGAATTGCAGGCTCTGGCTGTAGGTTTCGATCCAGCAAATAAATTGCTGTGATTCCGATTGTTCGTGCCACTGCCGAAGTCGATTGAGTAATGCCTGGGCGCGTAGCCAGCAATTTTGCAGACCCTGGGAGCGAACGGCCTGAGTTTCGAGTAACCCGGCCAGTGATGCCATGTTTTCCTGCAATAGCTGACGCGCTTCACTGAAGCCGGGATGCTGTGCAACCATCGTGGCAGACATGCGTGCATGCTTCTCCATAATCGTCAGATGTAAATCCAGCGCCGCTTTCCCGGTGGCTGCCGTGGCATCGAACAGAGGGGTGAATTCCCTTGCTTCAAGTAACGCCTCAGTTTCGATATCGCGCACCAGAACCTGTATCTGGCCCGTGCTGACTGATTCTCCAAAAAACAGGCTGGCCACTTCGGGCAGCTGGTGTGCCTCATCAAAGATCACGGTATTGCAGGCGGGTAGCAATTCGGACAAACCTTCATCGCGCAGCATGACATCAGCAAAGAACAGGTGATGATTGACGACGACCATATCGGCCGACAACGCCCGTTTACGCGCTTCCATTACAAAACATTGCCGGTAATGCGGACAATCCGACCCCAGGCAGTTTTCCCGTGTGGAGGTAACATGCTGCCAGATAGCGGCCTGTTCCGGGACTTTGTCCAGCCCGCTTTTATCGCCGTGGCTGCTGGTTCCAGCGTAGCGCTCTATCAGATGGAGATATTTCACTTCCGTGCGGTTGGCAAAGTGGATCTGGTCCGAATTCAGCGCACGTTCAAGGTGATAGTGACAAATATAGTTGGCGCGTCCCTTCAGCAAGGCAATCGTCACCGGTATTTTCAAGGCAGCGCGCATGGCCGGGATATCACGCTGGAAAAGCTGATCCTGCAGTGTTTTGGTGCCCGTCGATAAAATTACTTTTCCACCTGACAACAAAGCTGGCACCAGATACGCGTAGGTTTTTCCTGTGCCCGTGCCTGCTTCGGCCACCAGGATTTCCTGATTTTCTATTGTTTGCGCAATTTTCTGCGCCATTTCCAGCTGCTGGGTTCGTGGTCGATAGTCTGGTATATTCCGCGCAAGCAATCCGTCGGCTGAAAAAATCGTACTGAGATCAGGCATTTCAATAGAAGGCGTAATAAAAAATCACTGGACGATGCGTGATTCCGGATGAGCCTGGATATCCAGGCTGAAATTTGCTCTGGTTTTGAAACAGATGAAATCACCCGTATCCAGTGCTTTGTTCGGTTCGAGCAACCGGGGAAATTATCGGATAATAGCGCCTTTATAAAAAAGCATCTGTAAAAACTTCGCCAGGCTTTCCCAACTTCGAATGAAAACTTCCAAATTGCACCTGGTTCTGTGTGCTTATCTGGCATGGCTACCAGTCATCGCCATGAGCGCGGATCCATCTCCGAAAACAGGCGAACGCCAGCCGGTTCATATCGAGGCAGACCGGATTGATGGGCATAGTCAACAGGAAATTGAGGCTACCGGCAAAGTCCGTATGCGCCAGGGAGATCAAACACTGACAGCTGACCGGGTGAAATACTATCAGGATAGTGAAGATGTGGAAGTTGAGGGAAATGCCCAGCTTGATCGTCCTAACGATACGTTGTGGGGTACTTACCTGCAAATGAATTTGAATGATGACACCGGCCAGCTGAGTGACCCGCGCTATCTTCAAAAGGATGGTAGCGGGCGGGGTAGCGGGGAACAGTTACTGCTGGAAGGGAAAAATCAGTACAGATTCAGAAAAGCACGCTATACCACTTGTCCGGAAGATAATCATGATTGGTATATCCTGGCGGATGATCTGGAAATTGATAATGGGACAAAAGTGGCTACTGCACGCCATGTTTCGGTTCGTTTCAAGGATGTACCGATTCTGTATGTGCCATGGATGAATTTCTCTTTCGGTAATGAGCGGAAAACCGGATTTTTGTCGCCAATTATGGGCAACACCAGCAGGAGTGGCGCCGAGGTTTCTGTTCCCTTTTACTGGAATATTGCTCCTAATTACGACGCTACGATCACGCCACGCATCATGAGCAGGCGCGGTGTGATGCTGAATAATGAATTTCGTTATATCGGACAGACGCTCAACGGCCGGTTTCTACTGGATTATTTGCCGAATGATCTGGCCACCGATACCACGCGCTACGGCATGCAGCTCAATCATTTCCAGAATTTGGGTGCGGGATGGTTTGGCATGCTTAACTACAACAGCGCTTCGGATCGCAACTATTTCCGGGATCTGGGCAACAATATTATGTTTACATCCCAGACCAACCTGTTACAACAGGGTTTTGCCAGCTATTTCCGCGAATTGGGCCGCAATGGCATGCTCACCTTCAGTACACTGGTGCAACAATTCCAGACCCTGCAGGATCCCCGAGCTCCTATCATTTCACCTTACAAAATCCTGCCGCGTTTTACCCTCAATGCAGCAAAAACCAACGTATATGGTCTGGATTTTGATTTTGCCAGCAGCTTCACGCATTTTTCACATCCGACCTTGCCACATGGTTTGCGTGTGACCATGCTTCCGGGGGTAAGTCTGCCACTGGAAAATTCCTTTGGATTTATCCGGCCCCGGGTGTCGCTGCACCATACCCGCTATGATCTGAATGAGCCGGCCAATCTGGCGACGGATGACAGACATCTCAACCGGACGGTGCCGATATTCAGCTTCGACAGCGGAGTGGTGCTGGAGCGTGATACTTCTTTGCAAAACGAAAATTTTGTCCAGACGATTGAGCCGCGTGTTTTCTATACCTATATTCCTTACCGGAATCAGCGGCTATTACCCAACTTTGATTCTGCTGAAATGGATTTCAGCTATCCCCAGCTATTTCTGGAGAGAAGGTTTAGTGGTGAAGACAGAATTAACGATGCCAATGAAATCACACTGGCTGTCAGCTCCCGTCTGATACATTCAGCAACAGGTAATGAGCGCTTGCGGTTGTCAGTTGGCCAGAAAATCCGTTTCAGTGATCGCCGCGTGGTGCTGACTTCTCCCCAGGTAACAAGGGCTGGCTCTGATTTCATTGCGGAGCTATCCGGCAGTGTGACTTCAAATATCAAGACGGATACCGGCATCCAGCTCAACCAGAATAATCTTCTGGTGGAAAAAATACGTTCTGGTGTCAGTTATCGTCCGGCACCAGGCCAGACGATCAATGCAGGCTACCGTTTCACCCGGGATGTGCTGAAGCAGGTGGATCTTTCCACACAATGGAGTTTCCTGAAAAACTGGCAAGGGCTGGCTGCCATCAATTACTCGTTAAAAGATGACAAATTGCTTGTTGGTTTGCTGGGTGTTGAGTATAACGCCTGCTGCTGGTCGTTACGGCTGGTAACCAGCCATTTTGCAACCGCAACCCAAAGTTCCTCGACCAACTTTTTTGTTCAATTGGAGTTGAACGATTTGATGAGAATCGGTTCCGACCCAATGCGTGTATTGCAGCAGACCATACCCGGTTATATAAGGACAGATTTGTGATAATTCGATTTAATAGTTCTGAAAAATTCAAATCAGGCAGCAGCTTGCTGATTGCCGCTACTTTCATGTGGGCAACAGGTGTTCTTGCCCAGAATTCCCATTCCCACAATGATATCCGGCCCATTGATCGCATCGTGGCTGTCGTCAACGAGGAAGTCATCACTCAGCAGGAAATCGATGAACTTCTGCAAAATACGGTTCAACAATTGCATAAACAGAATACCGAGCTGCCTCGCATGGAAGTTCTGGAAAAGCAATTGCTGGAGCGCTTGATTCTCAAGCGGATACAGCTGCAGCGTGCCAAAGAAACCGGATTGACTGTCAGTGATAATGATCTGGACCAAACTTTGCGCCGGATCATTCAGGATAATCATCTCACCATGGATGAATTCAGACAGGTTCTTTTCCAGGAAGGAACGGATCTGAACCGGTTTCGCGAGGAGATTCGAGGTGAAATTCTGATCACCCGCCTGAAAGAACAGGAAATTAATAGCCGTGTGAATGTCACTGAAAGCGAAATTGATAATTTTCTGCAAAATCAGGCCAATTCACCCGTTGCACATGAGGAATACCGTATTGCGCATATATTGGTACAAATTTCGGAACAAATGAACGAGGCGCAAATCGAGGCCAGACACAAACGCGCCGAAACAGCGTATGAACATCTCCGTCAGGGTGCCAATTTTGCGCAGGTATCTGCTGAATTTTCCGATGCAGCCGATGCCATGCAGGGGGGGGAACTTGGCTGGCGCCCGCTTGCCCAGCTGGGCTCACCGTTTACCGAAATGCTGGCGAAGATGCAGCCGGGTGAAATTACACCTGTGGTACGCAGCCCGATTGGATTTCACATTCTTAAACTGCTTGAACGTCGGCAGCAGGAAAAACAGGTAACGATTATCGAGCAAACCCATGCCCAGCATATTCTGATCAAGGTGAGCGAGCTGGTTTCGGAAGACGATGCACACCAATTGATTGGTCAACTCATGGATCGCGTCCATAACGGCGCAGATTTCATGGAAGTGGCCAAGGCACATTCGGAAGATGCCAGTGCAGCTGCCGGGGGGGATCTGAACTGGATCTCTCCGGGTGATACCGTGCCCGAATTTGAACAGGCCATGAATGCACTATTGCCTGGCCAGATTAGCTCGCCAGTACGAAGTCCATTCGGCTGGCACTTGATCAAGGTGATCGAACGGCGCTCAAAGGATGTGAGCGAGCAACAACAACGGGAGGCAGCCCGCCGGACCATCCATGCGCGCAAAGCCGATGTGATCGTGCAGGAATGGCTGCAGCAGCTCAGAGATCAGGCTTATGTGGAATACAAAGTTGAAGATAACTGATTGCACGGCAGTATTCTTGTTCGATTGATTTTGATACGGATTGGATCTTCAAAATGTCTTTTTCTGATAAACCCAGGTTAGTTGTAACAGCAGGCGAACCTGCCGGGATTGGCCCTGATTTATGTATACAGATTGCTCAACAGAGCTTGCCTTGTCGATTGACAGTGATAGCCGACAGGCATGTGCTTACACAACGTGCTGCACAACTGGGGCTGCCTTTGCAATTGCATGAAGGGGATGCGGGGGATGAGTTTTCATCTTGCCAGGAGGGTCATTTGCATGTGCTGCATGTTCCAGTCAAAAATCCGGTTGTACCGGGACAACTTGATGCTGGCAATGCAGCCTACGTGCTGACAACGTTATGTCTTGCGGTGGAAGCCTGCAGCACTCACCAGGCGGATGCCATGGTGACTGCGCCGGTGCATAAAGGCATCATCAGTGAATCCGGGATTGCCTTTTCGGGCCATACCGAATATCTGTCAGAGCTGACGAACAGTCACGCGGTCATGATGCTGGCAGGAGGGGGGATGCGAGTGACGCTCGCCACGACACATCTCCCGCTCAAAGAGGTTCCTGCTGCGATCACACCGGAACGACTGGAACAAAAATTGCGCATCATCCATCGCGATCTGGTAAACCGTTTTGCGATTGAAAACCCGCGTATTGCCGTGGCTGGATTAAATCCCCACGCTGGGGAATCCGGTCATCTTGGCCGGGAAGAAATTGACATCATCATCCCGGTACTGGAAAAGCTGCGCCGGGAAGGCATGAATCTACTCGGACCATTACCGGCAGATACGTTATTCAATCCGCCCAAACTCAAGGATTATGACTGCATTTTCGTCATGTACCATGATCAGGGTTTGCCTACACTCAAGCACGCCAGTTTTGGCCAGGGAGTGAATATCAGCCTGGGAATGCCCATTATTCGCACTTCTGTGGATCATGGCACCGCACTGGAACTGGCTGGAACCGGAAAGGCCGATGCCGGTAGCATGAATACAGCCATCGAAACAGCACTGGCTTTAGTCGAAACCACACGTCACACCAAAAACAATTAAATCAATATGCGGCATATTCCCCGCAAGCGCTTTGGTCAGCATTTTCTAGTTGATACCCATATCATTGCTGAAATCATTCGCCTCATTCATCCGGTACGCGGAGACCGGATGGTTGAGATCGGTCCGGGTCTGGGAGCGTTGACCAGGCCGTTGCTGGATTTGCTCGGTGAATTGCACGTTGTCGAAATTGATCGTGACATTGTCGATTATCTGTCCCGTACTGATGCCGGGAAATTGACAATACACAATGCCGATGCCCTGAAATTTGATTTTTCAGTGTTGGGAGAAGGATTGCGGATCGTCGGGAATCTGCCTTACAACATTTCTACGCCGTTATTGTTTCATCTTTCCCGGTTCAGTAGCCTGATTGCCGATATGTATTTCATGCTACAGCTCGAAGTAGTGGAACGCATGGTTGCTCAGCCTTCTACAGCGGATTACGGGCGTTTGTCATTGATGTTGCAAAACCGGTTTGAGATGGAGCAAATACTGATCGTGCCGGCTGAATCGTTTAATCCGCCACCGAAAGTCCAATCCGCGATTGTATCCATGCGCCCGAGGGCAGAAACGATTGTCCCGTGTGAGCACGAGCAGCTATTCGCTGAACTGGTAACTTCAGCATTTTCCCAGCGGCGCAAAACCCTGCGCAATACCTTGCGTCATTACCTGACAACCAGTGATTTTGAACAGCTGGAGCTCGATCCGGGGTTACGAGCTGAAAATTTATCGCTAGAACAGTTTGCTGCGATAGCCAGACAAGTGGCTGAAGGTGCTGATAATCACTGAAATATCAGTGACCGGGTAAAGACGCCTGCTTGTCTTCATGCGCCAGCAACCACTGTTTGCGGTGAATCCCGCCCCCATAGCCAGTCAGCTTGCCATTGGCACCAATCACACGATGACAGGGAATAATGATTGAAATGGGGTTCTGTCCATTAGCCATACCCACCGCACGAGCGGCCTTGGGCAAATGCATGCGTTCTGCAATATTTTTATAACTCACCGTTTCACCATAAGGAATAGTGGACAACAATTGCCAGACGGCTTCCTGAAAAGGTGTTCCCTTTGCCTTCATTGGCAAATCAAATTCAACCAGATCCCTTGCAAAATAGGCATTTAACTGGGCAATTGCCTTTGTGAAATGTGTCGCATCCTGCTGCCAGTTATTTACCATCCGGGGCAGTAGCTTCTGGATCTCTATTTCCATATACACACCCGTGAGAAACTCACCATCACTCGTAAGCAATAACCGATCAACAGGGCTTTCCAGAAACGTGTAGTAGTTCATGGTTTGATTTTTCCTGATTTCATTTGCGATCCAAATGAAATGCTACAAGAAATCTACAATAAGCGATATTGCTTTTAGTCTCGATCAATTATTTAACATAATGCAAATTATACGAAATTGAACATGCATTCCGGCGATGTAAAAACACCGGTGAAATCCAGTTATGTTAAATCGAAAATCTGCCTTTCAGCCCTTCGTTACCCCGTAACCCCGTTTTGCAGGATGGTGCCGGGGTTGCTGCCTTTCATCAGGACAAAATTGTCCGGATTACCCGCGACGAAAACCCGGGACGAATCCGGCATGAAACAAACAAATTCACTGATTTTGCGCGGCTTTATCACGCAACATCAGCGCTACGCCGACAGTATGCTGTTACCTCGGCTCCTGCCACATAGCATTTGAGTTAAGCTGCCCGCCCGCTTCGGGGGAGACGGCTACAACAAATTGATGGGCTGCCGGAACGTGCGCCACGGCCAATTCTCGATCTGCAGTCAACCAATCAAGGGCCGTGCTATCGAGAGGGGATTGACCTCTCGTTTAGTACCATCTTCTTGCCATTTGCATCGTACCGAACATACTCTTGCCGCCCATTCCTGCACCTCATGAAGATGGCGTTAAGCTCTCCACCAGCCTCGACTAAACATTCCTCTTTTGATCTCGGCATAATTGTGATCCATTCGGGCTGCATAGATGCCATGCTCTTAGTCAAACTTTGCCCCACTTGCTCCCCAATACCGGCCCCGAATTCTCCGATTACTTTCCCGGCATTCCTAGCAAGAGAGTCCCCTAGCGCACTTGCGGGCAACCCAAAAATCATGCACACAGCTATGAACGTACGGATCATATTCCCTCTCTCAATTTGAAAACTCACCAGATCCTTTTTCCGAAACTCCGCAATTACGCGCGAACCGCCAACACATCCACTCGCGTAGTGGTTTCAATTCCTTCACGTGCCCAGCGCTGGAGTTAAGCGGCGGCGAAGCTGTCCGCCTTGAACGAATTGTTATGCTTTCCCTATGTGGAGATCACGCTTTGCAATCTCCATTAGCTTACTTAATGCCTTCTCATGTTCTCGGTATTCACTTTCAAAAATTTCAAACCAAGGCTCCTCATTTGGATTCAAAGTTTCTCGCTTCCTCAAGCTGATGAGCACATCATAAGCATCATCGGCAATATAGAAGCTGCCAATATCCGTGGCCTTTCTGAGTGATGAGGCTGCGGAATGGTACTTACTGTACAGCTCACGCTCTTTGTCCTCTGACAACCCCGTGCCTTGCCCATAGTCTTCTTTTTGCACCGCGAAGTACTGAATCACGTCGTAGAGCGCATTCACGATTTCCTCGTAAGCCCGCTCACGCCGCTCCCATGTTTTCTGCTTATAGAAGCGTTTTACTGTCCAAAGCGATCCAAAAAAAGCTGAGATCGCTCCTGAAGCAATGCTGATAAAAAAGCTATCAAGTGGACTCATGCTTTCCCTGCACTAAACATAACGCTTGAGTTAAGCCGCGCCGCGAAGCGGCGTCGGCTTGAATGAATTGTTAGGCGCCGTGCGGCAGGACGCGGGCTTGTCGAACTTCATAGACGAACTCCGGTGAATTGGCGTATTGAAGTGCTCTATCCCATAACGGGTTTGTACGATCTTGTAGGTTGACTGCCAAGGCTTTTATCTCTGGTGGCGCGTCATCTCTGAAAAAGCCCGTACTGCCTGCGTTTTTGTCGTAGCTCACACCCTTGATCTCGAACTTTAATGGCGAAATGCGCTTTTGTTTTTGTTGTTCGATGTCTGTGTGCGCAGTTTCCCAAGTGATAGCACGAGTCATCAGGTAGTACGCACGTTCGTCAAACTGTCCGTTGGTGGTGTAATCCGAGCGTGGCGGATACTTTGGGTGGATTTTTCTCTTGAACAGGCCGCCTACGACGAATCGGAAGTGCATCATGTCGTGAGACATTTCATAGCGTCGGCAGTTGACAATGTCAACCCAGTGGCCTTTTGCCTGTGCGAGATGCTTTTTGACGAGAAGGACGGCAAATGCCTCTTCAGTGCTGGCGTACTCGCGGTATCGTTTGAGAAGTCTGTCATCCATAAATCGGGTGCCTAACGCTGGAGTTCAGCGGGCGGCAAAAAGCGCAGCTTTTTGACGGTCCGCTGGAACGACTCGTTATGTTCGTTGTTCATTGAATTTTCGCGCTCTTGCTTAGATTGTGGCGAGCACAGAGTAACTGGACATTCTCCGCTTTCAGTGATGTGCCACCCTTTGAAAAGGGAAGAATGTGATCGAAGTGCAGTTCGTCTGTTGCGCCACATGAGACGCACTTGCCGCCATCGCGTGCCCACACCTCAAGTTTTACGCTAGTTGGAATAATGCGACTACGCTCAACAAGACGATTGGCGTCTTCTTCTGCGGCAAATTCGTCAGATACGCTTTCCACGGCCACGAGCTTAAATTTGAACACGTTTCTCGTTCCATCGCTCTCAATCCAAGAATCCACAAGATGAAAAAATCCATTGTCAGTCCAAATGCCGGCCTTGATCTTCTCGTACACCTGAACAATGTCAGGCCCCTTTTTACCAGCCTTGAACTGTTGTGCAGCCTGATGGAATTTGCCGTTCTCGGTCAGAGTGCCACCAGGTTGCCGTTCTGGTTGGTCAAGAGATTTCGGGTCAGTGACGCCATTGCGTTTTGGCTGATCATGTCCTTCGTAAATGAGCACGGCCCCGTCGTCCTGGACCTCATCACGATAAGGAGAATTGGGACGAACTGACATGAGGATGACCGAGTGATGTCCCTTCAAACGGAAATTCATGCCCCTTTGTAGGCTCGTGCCTTCTTTCTGGCACATCTCGATGTAGGAGATGACATTACCTCTCACGCTTCAACTCCGGATAGAACATAACGCCTGAATTAAGCCGCGCCGCGAAGCGGCGTCGGCTTGAATGAATTGTTAGGCCGTACTGCAAGCAACCAAAACTTTCACAAGTTATGGCGCACGCTGGGACACCAGCTTATCCTTGTACAGCTTCCCGTCCTTCATGATCACAAGGAAGTTCTTCTCCGGGTCTTCGATGAGCTTGATATCGGTCAGCGGGTCACCATCCACAAGCAACAAGTCGGCCAGTGCGCCTTCCTCGACGACACCAAGCTTGCCTGGGTACGGATTGCGCGGGCCGGACATCGCAAGCAACTCGGCGTTCACGGAAGTAGCGATCCGCAGGACCTCGGCGGGGGTATACCAGCGGGTGAGCTTGGCGAGTTGCGAACCCTGCCGGGCGGCCACCTTGGCGTCGAAGAGCGTATCCGTGCCGAAAGCAGTCTTCAGCTTGTACTTCTTGGCCAGGGCGTACGCATTGTCGGTTCCCTGCACCATCTGCAGCTGTTTGGCCCGATTGGCCGAGTCGGCGGGAAACGGAGTGGCATCCTCATCGTCCAGAAAGGGCTGGAGGCTGAGCCAGATGCCCTTTTCCGCCATGAGCTTGGCGGTCGCTTCATCAATCAGTTGCCCATGATCGATGCACTTGACGCCAGCCGCAATCGCGGTGCGAATCGCTTTTGGGGTGTAGGCATGCACGGTGACATAGGTGCCCCAGTTGTCGGCTGCTTCCACTGCCGCGCGGAACTCTGCTTCGGTGTATTGCGCCACGTCCAGCGGATCGTATTGGGAGGAAACACCTCCGCCGGCCATGAGTTTGATCTGGGACGCACCTTTCATGAGTTGTTCGCGCACGCGCAGGCGAACTTCGTCGGGGCTGTCGGCGATGGCAGCAGCCCCTATGCGCTCCGCATAACTGAGTGGCGCACTTGAGTCTTTGGGAAGCTCGTTGAGCATCCGGAAGTCGCCGTGTCCGCCCGTTTGTGAAATGAACGCACCGCTGGGGTAGATGCGCGGGCCGACGATGACACTTGCATCCACGGCCTGCTTGAGGCCAAACGTCGGGCCACCCAGGTCGCGCACCGTGGTAAAGCCGCGAAGGAGAGTTGCGGTCGCCTCGTTGCCCGCGACCAGATAGAGGAATCCGATGTCGCCAAACAAGGCCGCCTGCTGGGGGATGCCCGCAAACGCGATATGGACGTGGGCATCAATCAAACCCGGCATGAGCGTGCGCCCACCGCCCTGAATGATGCGCGCATCAGCACGGAGATCGGCGGGGATCGGTGCGGTCGAGATCCGCGCGATCTTGTTGCCTTGCACCAGTACGTTGGATGGGGCGGAGAGCGCGCTGCCCTTGCCATCGAAGATACGAACGTTCTCGATCAGAACGGCATTGGGTGGTGCCGCCTGGGCATGTGCCACGCTTGCCAACAGCGAAGCGGCCGCGAGGCACGCCGTTGCGAGTTTTTGGGATAGATGTTGCATGAAACCTCCAAGTTTCCGGTGTGGTTGATGTCTAAGCGGTGATGGGTACTGCATGAGGCTTTCTGTGCGGTCTAACGCTCAGTATGCACCGCTTGCGGTGCATACTTCTTTATAGAAAGGTGTATAGCAAATTTCATTCTTATTTAGGTAATTGAATTAAATAAGTATTTCTCATGAAACACCACCTTCATCTACACCGGTTGCGTCCAGGTTGTTCGTTCATAACAACGCGGTACCAGCTACTCACTTTGGTAATGCATAAATACCTTCCAGAAATAGCAGTTTCATTCGAATACCTTATGCCTATTGTTGAATCAGGCGTTCGATATGGTGCAGCAGTTCTTCTTCCTGATAAGGTTTGCCCATGAATTCATTCACACCCAGTTCTTCCGCCACTTTGCGGTGTTTTTCCGCTGTGCGCGAAGAAATAATGATGATGGGCAAATGCTGTAACTGCGGGTTGTTCCGTACTGCCCGGATCAGTTCAAAACCATCCATGTGCGGCATTTCAATATCGACCAGCATGATTGCGGGCGTTGTGTCCCGCAACAGCTGCAATGCCCCTACTCCATCCTTGGCAATCAGGATTTCATAGCCTTGCCGCTCCAGCAGGCGGCTGGTGACTTTGCGCACTGTCAATGAATCGTCAACAATCATGACGACTGGTGCGGTGGCAGAAGGTGAAATATCTGTTGCCCCGACGGGTGCGATGGGCCCTGCGGACAGCAGCTCTTGTACCTGTTCACGTTGCAGCAGCCTGAGTGGATCAATGATCAGCACGACACTGCCATCACTCGTAATGGTTGCACCTTCAATACCGGGCGCACGGGATAATTGCGGGCCAGCTGGTTTCACCACCACTTCACATTGGCCTGCCAGTGCATCCGCATGGATAGCCAGCCGGTCATGCCCAGCTTGCAGTAATACGATACGGTTATGACGCCGGATGTCCGGGAAGGTGTGCGGCACACCCAGTAAATGCGGCAGATAAACCAGTGGAAAATCCTGATCGTTCCATTTCAGGTGACGTTCCTGATAAGCCGCTCCGAGTGCTTCGGCATCCATTTCCAGCACATGCGCGACGATGGCGGTTGGGATGGCGTAGGTGCTATCCGCCGTCTTTATCATCAATGCTTGTGTTACAGCCAGCGTTACCGGCAAACGCAACGTGAAGGTGGCACCATGATTTTTTTCTGATGCCACCGTGATATTACCGCCCATTCCGCCCAGCTCGTTTTTAACGATATCAAGGCCCACACCCCGCCCTGCCATATCCGTTACATCGTCCAGCGTGGTAAATCCATGTGCAAAAATCAGTGGATACCACTGCGCATCATCCTGCGCATGTGCAGGTTCACTTAATCCCAGTTGCTGTGCTTTGGCGCGAATGCGTCCGGCATCCAGCCCGGCGCCATCGTCCTGCAATACCATGACGATTTCGTTTCCTTCCTGATGCAGCGTTAGCGTAATCCGGCCGGTTTCCATCTTGCCTGCCTGCAAGCGCGCCTCTGGTGTTTCAATGCCATGCACCAGCGCATTGCGCAATAAATGTTCTAGGGGTGAGCTGATTTTATCGAGCACACTCCGATCCAGCTTAATATCCTCGCCCTGAATGGTCAGGCTGACCTGTTTGCCGGTATCTTTTGCCGCTTGCCTCACAACGCGGTACAGACGTTCGGCATAATCTCCGAATGGCACGGCGCGAATACGGATCAAGTCCTGCTGTAACCGGCGATTCAGATTGGCCTGCTGATCCACAGCCATACTGGCTGCACGTTGTACATCACGCAGGCTTTTATGGATGGTGACGACATCATCCATGCTCTCCGCCATCAACCGGGTAAGTTCCTGGAAGCGTGTAAACTGGTCCATCTCCAGCGGATCGAAGATCGACTGATCTACACCGGAAAGCGGCTGACCGGATGTAATCCGGGTTTCGGCTAGCAGCTCGGTTTCGCGCAACTGGCCACGCATACGATCCACACTTTCACCCAAATCCTGCAAATACTGCTCCATATCGTACAGTTGCGCCTCAATCCGGGAGCGGATGATGCTCGATTCTCCGGATTCGCTGATCAGATGGTCGATCAGTTCAGCATCGACACGCAGTATGGTTTTACGCGCGGGTTGATCCTGTTCCACGGATGCAGGTACAGCCGGTTGATCATGCGATTCATCCATTCCCGACTGGAGCACGGTTGGCTGTTCGATTGCTGTTTCTGCAACAGAAACGGGTTGCCACCCAGATTTTAAGGATGATCGTAATTGATCAATTTCTTCTGAAATAACATCGAACCGGGCTTCAAGCTGGTCGAGCAGATCCTCTGGCACGATCTGGTCATATAAAGACTCGATATCGGTTTCCATCTGGTGCGCCTGGTCGCTGATACGCAGCGCCGCAGCAATACGGGCACTGCCTTTCAATGTGTGCAATGCACGTAACAACGCCTTACGCACCGCAGAAAGATCGGGCTGTTTACGCCATGTGCGCAGGCTGGATCCAATTTCGGATTGCAGCTCCTGCGCTTCTTCAAGAAATACTTCCAGCAATTCCCGATCCACCTGCGGGGATTCCGCTTCAACAGATAGAACAGATACGGGTGGTAATGTGGATACGGGCTCTTGCAGCAGGACAGGAGCGATTTCTTCCAGTAGCTCGCTTGCTTGCAGCTCGATTGGCTCGATTGATTCAGCTTCTGGCGCAAACGAATCATCCTGCTCAGTCGCTTGGAGTGCGCCTTCTGCCAAAAATTGAGCCAGTTTTTGTGTGATGTCATCTGCTGTCTGCAACGCCTCGGTTGAGGGGTATTGATGATCCCGTATTGCTGCCACCATGCCATCCAACAAATTGACGGCAGACTTCATGCATGACAACACCGGTTGCTCCGGCATGGCCGAAACGATTTGCAAATGATTAAACCAGCGCTCCAGCACTTGCCCGATTTGTGCAATACAGTCCAGCTTCAACGCACGCGAGGTACTGGCCAGGGTATGCGCCGCCAGCATGGATTCATGGGAAACCGATAAAAGCGTATTGCTCCCGGTTAATCCAAGTGCCTGTTTCAGGGTATCCACATGCCCGCTGGCTTCTTTGATGAAAATACCAAACAGCTCTGCCGGCACTTCAATCGGCCCGATGTACACCAGTGATTCCACGGCATCCGTGTTGTCACTCTCCAATGCAGGAGTGGCTGGCTCCAACGCCAATCCGGATTCCAGCCCGGCCACGGCCAGTGGAGCTGATGTGATTTCAGGCGCCTGAATCTCTTCGATGGAGAGTGCTTCCGGCCCGAACATCATTTCCCTGATCTGGTCGAGCAACGGTTGTGCATGGATCTCGGCGGTACCATGCTTTCTCAGGCTGGTGCACCAATTGCCAAATTGCCGATGGCTTTCTGCCAGCAAATCCAGCAGTGCATCAGTGGCCGGTTTTTGCTCGCTCAACCAGCGGTTCATCAGTTGTTCGATGCGCCAGGCTACTTCACTTAATTCTTCCAGCTTCACCATGCGGCCACTACCCTTGAGGGTATGGAAATCACGGCGGATCGTGGTCAGGGCATCCAGATCGGAATGATCGTTATTGCTGGCTTCCAGCTGGGCGGCAATGCTGGACAATACTTCACCAGATTCATCAAGGAAAATGGCTAGCAGCTCGGGATCGTATTGCGGCTCGATCGGGGCTTCGGCAGAAATTTGAGTGGCTGCCACTGCGGATTCGGCCTGAATAGCAGGAATATCCGCTGATAGCGATGGATCAGCCAATTTTTGGTTGAACTGGCTGATTGTCGTGTCGAGGATGTTTTCAGAGTCAGATTGCGAATTCCTGAGTGCTTCAATATAAAAACCAAGGCCGCTGAGCGCATCCGCCAGCAATGTCTGCCCAGATTGATCCAGAGGCCGGGCAGGATCCGTCAGTTTCTCGACGAGATCACGGCAGGATTCAAGCAGCGCGCTGGCTCGATCCAGTTCGAGCATGTGCAGCACGCCACTGATCTGGTTGAATAATTCCGGCAATGCAGGCAAATCATTTCGTACTTCCGGCTCGAAAAAGAAGCGATCAAGAATATCTTCGACTTGTGCCAGATTGGTGAGCACTTCCTGTGCCACCTGTTTGAGCAGTTTTTTCTCCTGCGCCAGATGTCCGGCTTCATCCGGGCTGGGCAAATCGGGCAGATCCGCTTCACTGCCTTTTCCAGTAGTTACTGCGCGGATACGGGTGGCCAGTGACTCTACCTGTTCAGGAAATTCCGGAGACAGCCGGTGAAAATTATCGATGGCATTTTCTGTCAGCAATAGGGCAGAAGCGATATCCAGTGAAATGCCCTCATTCATACTCTGCGGGCGAATGCGCAGGTAAGACAAGGCACCGTGAATCACACCTGCCAGTTTTTCCAGTGGCGGGCAATTTACCCGCGATGTCTGAGCCTTGAAGCGTTCGATCAGTGTCAGCAGCGAAACAAGATTTTCCGGCTCATCCACACTGAATCTGCGCCATTGCTCGTTAATATCTTCCAGCAGGGCGTGCATGTTCTGGAGATCCGATGCAGTTGCTTCTTCATCCAGGATGGATTCGTCAAGATGCTCCTGATTATCAATCGTGGACAAGGGTATTTGCCAATCGTAAACACGCCCGATTTCCTGCAAACGTTCGCTCACTGGCTGGCTGCGCGCGATCCGGTAGAGTAATTCTCTTGACAGGCGATCGGCGACCACATGCGATTCCTTGTTGAGGTGTCTGATTTCCTGCTCGATCTTGCCGCATAATCTGCGGGCGGATCTGTCTGCTGCCTGCGCCTGGTGGAGCAGGCTGTCCAGAAATCCGGATGATATCCACCAGAATTTTCGCTGTTCGATGGGAGCTGGCAATTTTTCAATTGAACGCACGGCTTCAACCATTTTTTGCAAGCTCTGGTGATCTTCCGCATTTTTCAGCCAGTTCAGCAAGCCTGCCTGAAATTGTGCTCGCGCCTGTTTGGCCGTCTCCTGCCGGGCCGAATCTTCCAGATCCAGTTCGACGGGTTGCAGGGGTAGCGATTCGCGTACATCCGGAAAAAACAAATCACTTTCCGAAATTTCTTCCAACCCCTGGATCTGCATGATTTTGCGGTAGACTGGGAAAAGTTTGACCGGGTTATCGGTTTCGCCATCAATCAGCGCATCCAGATAGCGGTAAATCGAACGGATAGCTTGTCTGGCAACTGTCAAAACGGGTGCTTCCGGCTCAATGCGCTGTTCCTGCAGGGCACTTAGCAATCCCTCCACGCTCTGCCCCACAAAAGCAACTCCATTAAGCTCCAGCATTTCCAGCATGCCATTCAACTGATGCATGTAATACCGGCTTTCCTCGATTTGACGAATATCGTCCGTATCTGCGGCATAAGAATCAAAATGGCGGTGGATCAGGGTAAAAATCTGCTCAATGGCTTCTCTGATCCCCATGACGGATGAGATGTTTATCCTGGTTGCAGTATTCATGATGCGGCCTTATTAATCCTGAAGTTGATAACGGGTCTCTTTTTTTTGCTAAAACACGATTGCATGCAGTTTTTTCATACTCTGAAATTGGCAACGGATGATTTCAGATCAGTAACATGGCCGGCAATCTGCTTGATGGAATCGGCATTCTGTAGCGTGCCCTGGGTGGTTTGCCGGGTAATGGTTAAAATTTCTTCCATGTTTCTGGCTACTTTGTTGGAAACACGGGTTTGTTTGTGTGCGGCTTCAGTAATACGGATGACGAGTTGTGCCAGGCGTTTTGAAACAGTTTCGATTTCTTCCAGTGCACTTCCCGTGGTATTGGCCCGCCTGGTGCCTTCCACCACGCCTGCCGTGCTGCGCTCCATGGCGATAATGGTGTCTTGTGCATCTCCACGGATATTACGCACCAGCGTGCTGATCTGCCGGGTGGCTTCAGCCGAATGCTCTGCCAGACGTTGTATTTCCTGTGCAATTACAGAAAATCCTTTTCCGGCTTCCCCTGCTGTGGTTGCCTGAATAGAAGCATTCAACGCCAATATATTGGTTTGCTCGGTAATATCCGAAATCAGGGTGACGATCTCGCCAATTTCCTGGGTACTTTCTCCCAGGCGCTTGATCCGCTTGGCCGTTTCCTGGATATAAACCCGGATTTCATTCATGCCGGCCATGGCATCCTGAACGGCGTTGGCGCCGCTTTCCGCTGCATGCAGGGTTTGTCTGGCGACATCCGCGCACTCTTCTGCCGAACCGGATACCGCTTCCAGCGATTCGGCAATTCCCAGAACGGCGACAGTCGCATCTTCTATCTTATGTGCCTGCTCCTGCGTGGCATTCAATAAGCTGGATGAAATTCGCTCTGCCTGGTCAGATGCACCCGTAACCTGGGCGCTGGCGTGATTGATTTTCCTGACCAGTTCCTGTAATGCCTCAATGGTCAGATTGATCGAATCGGCAATCGTGCCGGTAATATCTTCGGTGACGGACATCCGGGCGGTCAGATCCCCTCCTGCTGGCACTTCCATTTCATCCAGCAGGCGCAGTATGGCTCTCTGAGTAGCTTCAACACTCTGCTCTCCCTGATGGATGCGTTTGCGCATACTATTGGAAAACAGATAAACAAATACCATGCCGCTCACAATGGCCAGGACAAGCATCAGATAAAACAGTGCCGAAATAAACATGCCTTCATCGCTGTTATGTGCGGTCAGAGCCTGTTCGATCTGATTCACCTGCGTTGACAAATGATCGCCTGCAGAAAAAGTTTCCTGCATTGCATGCCAGGCACCCGAGGCTTCCGGGGTCAATTTTTGCGCAACACGCAAAAGATCTTCCAGTGCATTGAACTGGATACGTATCTGGGACAGTGTATCGGTAGAAAGCTGGTTGCCCAGTACGGTTGAATATAGCCAATCCCGTCCCTTTACCAGGGTCTGGATCATGCCGGTAATCTGCTCCGGGTCATTTTGCAGAGAATCCATCGCTTTGCTGGCCTGGAAACCACCTTGTATAAGAGAGCGAACGCCCCCTGTTACGAATTGAACAAGAATTTTTACAGTATCAACCGCAATAACCTGATTGGATGTATGCCCTGTTTGCGCCACCTCCATCGAGAAATCCTGCAATTTTTTTTGCAGGCTATGATTCACCAGATCTACCCGTTTTAGAATTTCAGCCAGATTGACAAGCGCTTCACGGCTTTCCAGAATCTGGCGGGCACGATTTTCTTTCGTGCGCAGGGTGTTCTGAAAATCCTTGAATAAATCACCAGGAAGCAGATCGGCTACTGCTGGCAAGCTTTCACGCTGATACTCTCCACCGTATTGCAACAAAGATGAGTAATAATTCAATTGATCAAGATTGTTGCGCAGCTGAACAAAAGCCTGTTCATTACCACGCAATGCTTCCCGGGAAACAATGGCCAGATGCTGAATTTGGGTATGAAGATGGCCAACAACTTCAAGTGAAGTGGTATGGCTGCGTGCCTGTTGTGTATCAACACGCAACAGGATCAGGGCAATCAGCAGGAACAAAACAGACAATGCTCCGGAAAACCAGGACTGGCGGAAGATCTGCAGATATTTGGTTAAAGGAAGCAGTACAGTCATATCGTTGGAATTGTTACAGCCTGTCATATGCTGGGAATACACCTTGTTTTTATGGAATTTCAGTCAAAACCGCTCTCTTTCTGGCATTCCACGCTTGCCTGTGAAATACCAATATTATGATGACATAATTCCAGAGCAATAGGATAGCTGCTGGCTTTCGGGTATGAAAATCAGAAGAAGTTTGTAAAAATCTTCGTTATTGTGATTTTGAAATGAAATTTCTTTGGAATGCCCGTAAACTGGGCAAGAAGCAAGGCCAAATCTTTTCACTATAACGTCGGGTTATTTTCAGATTTGGCCTGAAGTGGAAGAGGTATGCAAACGTCAAACGAGGAAGAGCTTATAGGCCGGATTATTGTTTTCATCCCAAAAACTGTAGCCCAGCTTGTCGAGAAAACTGTTGAATTGCTGTTTTTCTTCCGGAGGAACTTGAATTCCCACCAGCACACGACCGAAATCAGCACCATGATTACGGTAATGGAACAGGCTGATATTCCAGCGATCACCCATATGATTCAGAAAATTCATGAGTGCACCTGGCCGATCCGGAAATTCGAAGCGATACAGATTCTCATGGCTGACTTCCCGGGAACGGCCACCCACCATATGACGAATGTGCAGCTTGGCCATTTCGTTATCAGTCAAATTTTCAGTTTTCAGGCCATTGCTTTGCAATATTTGCATCAAGTGCAACGATTCTTCACGATTGCGTACTGACACACCGACAAAAACATGTGCCATTCTGGAATCTGCATAGCGATAATTGAACTCGGTAACATTACGGGCGCCCAGCAAATTGCAGAATTTTTTGAAGCTACCGGGTTCTTCCGGGATCGTGACTGCAAAGATGGCTTCCCGCTGTTCACCTAGTTCGGCGCGCTCGGAAACATGGTGCAAGCGATCAAAATTCATATTGGCACCAGAGGCAATCGCAATCAGGGTTTCATGCATCAGATTCTTTTGCTTTGCATATATTTTCAAGCCAGCAACAGAAAGCGCGCCTGAAGGTTCGACGATGGAGCGCGTATCCTCGAAGACATCCTTGATGGCTGCACAAATGGCATCCGAATTTACCAGAATGATTTCATCCACCAGTTCACGACACAAGCGGAAAGTTTCTTCGCCGACCAGACGTACTGCCACGCCATCAGCAAATAAGCCCACCTGGGGTAGTTCGACACGATGCCCTGCCTGCAATGAACGGTGCATGGCATCCGAATCAACCGGCTCCACCCCGATCACCTTGATAGTCGGTCGTAGCCGTTTTACATACGCGGCAATGCCGGAAATTAACCCACCACCACCAATGGGTACAAAAATTGCGTGAATATCCTTTGGGTGCTGGCGCAAAATTTCCATGCCGATGGTACCTTGCCCGGCGATTACATCGGGATCGTCGTAGGGGTGAATGAATTCAGCACCCTTTTCTTCTGCAAGATCCAGCGCATATTTGTACGCATCATTGTAGGAATCTCCCTGTAGCAGTACAGCCGCACCCATTGCCATGACTGCATTGATCTTGATTTGCGGTGTGGTGGTTGGCATGACGATAGTAGCAGCACAACCCAGTTTCTGCGCAGCCAGCGCCACCCCTTGCGCATGATTTCCCGCTGAAGCAGCAACCACACCCTGTTGCAGGACATCAGGATGCAATCTGGCCATTTTGTTATAGGCGCCGCGCAGCTTGAAAGAAAAAACCTGCTGCATATCCTCTCTTTTAAGCAGCACACGGTTATGAATACGGGCAGATAACGATGGAGCCGCATCAAGCCGTGTTTCGCTGGCTACATCATAAACATGCGCGGTCAGTATTCTTTCGAGATAATCATTTGCCATGGTGGGAAAATCGGGAAGTTTCCAGCCGCTTCCAATTAAAAAACCCGCTGTTGGTACCAGCGTAAATTTTGAATAATCGTGGGAATCGCAGGCTGTTGGTTTATTTTTTATTGTAGACCGCGTGCCAGATCAGCCTTGAGATCATCCGGTGATTCCAGTCCAACTGCCAGGCGCAACAAACCATCCCTGATTCCGGCGGCTTCACGCGCCTCCTGGCTGATTCGTCCGTGGGTTGTGGTGGCAGGGTGTGTCAGTGTACTTTTGGTGTCGCCCAGATTGGCAGTAATCGACATCAGCCGGGTTGCATCAATCACACGCCAGGCAGCTTCCTTGCCACCTCTCACTTCGAAGGAAACAATACCTCCTCCTGTTTTTTGCTGACGCATGGCGAGTTCGTGCTGAGGGTGTGAAGGTAACCCCGGATAGAATACGCGCTCCACCTGAGGATGTGCTTCCAGCCAGCGCGCTACTTCCAGTGCATGCGCTGAATGAGCCTTTACCCTAAGACTTAACGTTTCCAGTCCTTTCAGAATAATCCAGGCATTGAATGCGCTTAGCGTTGGGCCGGTTGTTCGCAGAAAACCGAAGATACCGCTATCCATGAGCAAATCACGTTTGCCCAGGATAGCACCGCCCAGCACCCTGCCCTGTCCATCCAGATATTTTGTGGCGGAATGAATCACCAGATCGGCTCCTAATTTAAGAGGCTGCTGTATGACTGGCGTACAGAAACAGTTATCCACTGCCAGCCAGATTTCTTTCCGCCTGGCAATTTCAGCCAGCGCGGCAATATCGGAAATTTCCGTCAGCGGGTTGGAAGGCGTTTCCAGGAAAAATAACCGGGTGTTGGTTGTAATTGCAGCTTGCCACTCACCCGGATCTGTCGCGGAGACAAAAGTTGTCTGGATATTGAAGCGGCTCAGAATGTTACTGAACAGATTGACTGTGGAACCAAACAGGCTGCGCGAGGCCACGATGTGATCACCGGCAGACAACAGGCCCATGACACAGGTAAGAATGGCAGACATGCCGGAAGCAGTGGCAATACAGGCTTCCGCTTCTTCCAGAACAGCCAGCCGTTCCTGCATTGCTGTTACGGTCGGATTGGTGAATCGTGAATAGATATTGCCAGGCTCTTGTCCCGAGAATCGCGCTGCCGCCTGAGCGGCGCTATCGAATACGAAACTTGAAGTCAGGTAGAGTGATTCCGAATGTTCGTTGAACTGGCTACGATGTATACCGGTATGTATGGCTAACGTTTCCGGATCGAGTTCATTTTCCATGATTGCTTCTTTTTAGTTATTGATCCACGGGGAGCAAGGTTAAATCAAGCTGGGTAGCACGCATGTTTTGGGATGAACCTGGGTTATTGCGTTCTGACTCGATTCTGTAGAGATATTCTTGCGTGATGTTGCCAGTGATATAGCGCCCATCAAAACAGGAGGTTTCAAAATTCCCGATACGTGGGTCTACCAGCATAACCGCCTGCTTGAGCGCATCCAGGTCCTGATAGATCAGATAGTCTGCGCCAATTTCATGACATATTTCCTCATTGGTCCGATCTGTCGCGATTAATTCCTGGCGGGTGGGCATATCAATACCGTATACGTTGGGAAAACGTACCGGTGGCGCAGCCGAAGCAAAATAAATTTTATGAGCACCTGCCTCGCGCGCCATCTGGACGATTTCGCGACTGGTCGTTCCGCGCACGATAGAATCATCAACCAGCAGCACATTTTTTCCACGAAATTCCATTTCGATCGCATTCAGTTTCTGCCTGACCGATTTTCGTCGTTGCTGCTGACCAGGCATGATGAAGGTTCTTCCCACATAACGATTCTTCACAAAGCCTTCCCTGAAGCTGATTCCCAATTGATTAGCCAGCTGCATGGCACTGGGGCGACTGGATTCGGGAATGGGGATGACAACATCGATATCGAGATGTCGCATGTCCGTACTGATTTTTTCGGCCAGATTGATTCCCATGTTGAGACGGGTTTCATACACCGAAATGCCATCAAGCATTGAATCCGGACGAGCAAGATAAACATATTCAAAAATGCAGGGATTCAGACTCGCTTTATTAGCACATTGATGGCTGTAGAAACGCCCTTCCACGTCAATAAAAATAGCCTCCCCTGGCGCCACATCACGAATGAGACGGAAACCCAGTGTATCCAGCGCGACACTTTCGGAAGCCACCATATATTCGGTGCCTGCATCTGTTTCCACCGAACCGAATACCAGCGGTCTGATACCGTGGGGATCGCGAAATGCAAGCAAGCCATAGCCCGCAATCATGGCAATGACAGCATAAGCACCCTGGCAGCGCTCATGCACACCGGCCACTGCCGAAAAAATTTCGGCCGGATCAAGCTGATAACCGGTTGTACGTTCCTGTAATTCGTGTGCCAGGACATTCAGTAATACTTCAGAATCGGAACGGGTATTAACATGGCGCCGATCCGAGAGAAACAGCTCCTGATTGAGTGTTTCTGCATTGGTCAGATTGCCGTTATGGGCGAGAACAATGCCAAAAGGAGAGTTGACGTAGAAAGGCTGTGCTTCGGCAGGAGAAGTGGATGACCCCGCTGTAGGATAGCGGACATGTCCGATTCCCATGTGTCCGGGCAAAGCGCGCATATCACGGGTACGAAACACATCCCGCACCAGGCCGAGACCCTTATGCATGTGAAAGCTATTACCTTGTGCGGTAACAATACCAGCAGCATCCTGGCCACGATGCTGCAACATTAACAGACCATCATAAAGCAACTGATTGGCGGGAGATCGGGCCACCACACCCAGAATTCCACACATAGCGGGCTCGCTGAAAAAAGTGGATTAAAAAACTTACTGAAGCTGGTTACTTTCTTTCTGTATTGTTCACAAAAAAATCCTTACTTGTAACCCAATACGAATTTTAGTTATTTCTGCTAAAACCAATAAGATTCCGGAAATCCTGGGGTAGCCAGGGAATGATGTCCGCTGACATGATTTCCAAGGGTCCGCTCAGTACGGCTTCTTTCCAGAATGGTTGTTGCGGAATTGGCGTAAACCCGGCTGCCGTTATCAGAAACAATACAATTACTAGTCCGCGAACCATCCCGAATAATGCTCCCAACATTCTGTCGATCAACCCAAGCCCTACCCCTCTTACGAGTGCAGATAGCAGCCGGGAGACAAGCATTGTGGCCAGAAGAACTACAAAGAATGTTGCACTGAATGCTGCCAGCATCCGTGTGGATTCATTCTCGATCATGCCGGGCAACAAGGGAGCAGCATAAACCGAATAGCGACTGGCAGCAAAAAACGCAATGACCCAGGCGAGGAGTGACACGATTTCATGCACCAGGCCGCGTGTAATACTCAGCAAGGCCGAGAAAGAAACGATTCCAATAACAATGTAATCAAAAACGGTCATTTAACTGCTATTTTGCTGTCACCACACCACTCAAACCAGTTTTCTTCAATCGTTCATGCTCTGCTTCGGCTGCTTCCCGTGTGGCGAAAGGGCCAATACGTACACGAGTCATTTCGCCATTACCCACCTTGATGGTCTCGGTATAAGCCCTGATTCCATTGGCGACCAGGTTTTGCTGCTGCTGCTTTGCTTTGGTGATGTCGGAAAACGCCCCCAGCTGAATGATAAATGCACCTTCCTGTGCCTTTATATTATTACTGACCGGAGCTTTTTCCTGGGAAACCGATATTTTTTCCTGAACAACCGGGGTCGATGTAACAGTTGGAGTTGGTTTCACATACGATGGCTTTTTTGCCGGAGTTGGTACAGCACCAATTCTGCTCTTGTCAGAAGCGCTATTTTCATTTCTTTCGGCATGCTCAGAATCACTGAAGGGTAATGGTTTTTCGGTACCACGGGGAATTTCCACCTCTTCCGCAATCGGAGCATTTTCCGGTGTCATCCACGGATAGGCCTCGGCTGTCAATTCTTCGGAGGGAATTTGTATATCAATTTGCTGCTCTTCCTGCTGGGGGGCATCATCAAGGATCATGGGCAAAAAGACAACCGACAGAATCACGAAGGTAATTGCGCCAATCAGACGCCTCCTGGCACGCTTTCTCAGAAGGATTTCTTCTTCGCTGACATTTTTAACCATTTTTGTTTTTCCGCTTGCCCTTAAGAATTTAATCCATCAATGTCTTTCATTACCAAACTGACGGTATGAAATGACCCAAACACACATATTCTATCATCATCGTTAACATGTTCACGCGCGTAAACATAAGCACTATTTATATCTGGAAATGAGCACAGGATATTTTTCTGTTCAACGCCGGCTTCCTCAAGTGCCTGCCGAATTTCATTCTCTGACGCACCTCTGGCGACATTTAACCCCCCGATCAGCCATCGATCAATGTTATTTTTCAGCACTCGCAATGTGCCTGTCATGTCCTTGTCTTTCAGCATACCTGCTACTGCATAGGTATACCCCTTTGTTGGCAGGGCTTTCAGATTGATTGACAATTTGCGGGCTGCTGCCGGATTGTGCGCCACGTCCAGAATGATGGTGGGACGCGCTGAAATCATTTGAAACCTGCCGGCCAGAATTGTCTCGACCAAACCTCGACGGATAGCATTCACTGGAACAGGCAGAGTCTCTTCCAGAATCTCCAGCGCTGCCAGGACTGCACTTGCATTTTGCAGTTGAAAGTCACCCTTGAGCGCTGGTAAAGGCAGGTTGTAATGATGCCCGGATATTCCACGATAGCGCCATTGCTGGTTATCTGCCATATAGCCAAAAGCATCATTAATGCAATAAAGCCGGGCGCTGGCTGATCGCATTTTTTCGTAAAGCAATCTGGGTATATCTGGTTCCGTACAAATTGCTGGTTTGTTTTCCCTGAAAATACCGATTTTTTCCTGACCGATAGCTTCCCGCGTTGATCCAAGGTAATCCATATGGTCCAGATCAATACTGGTCAAAATCGCGCAATCCGTGTCAAATACATTGACAGCATCCAGACGGCCACCCAGCCCAACTTCCAGGATTGCCACATCCACCCGGGCCCGCACGAATATCAACATGGCAGCCAGCGTGCCAAATTCAAAGTAAGTCAGTGTGGTGTCAACAGATTCTCGCGCGGATTCAATTTCAGCAAATACGTCACACAGGATCTCATCACTGATTTCGTGCTGGTTCACCCGTATGCGTTCGTTGTATCGCAGTAAATGAGGTGAGGTATAACAGCCTGTGTTGTAGGAAGCTTGGCTGAATATGGATTCAAGCATTGCGCAAACTGAACCTTTGCCATTGGTACCGGCAACGGTAATGACTGGAAAATCAACTGTTAACCGCAACGAATCCCTGACCCTTCTCACCCGTTCCAGACCCATGTCAATTGTTTTGGGGTGAAGTTTCTCGAGATAGTTTAACCAGCCCTCCAGTGTTGTTGGCCGGGTATCAATCATTGATCAGAATGAAAAAGAATAAAGAAAAAGCCATATCGGCAATAAACACCCGGCAGGGCCATTGTTCCATTTCAGTACAGCAATCATTCGAAGCCTATCGCAGGTTTTAATACCCCTTGGCGAATTAATCTACCTGAACCGGCGTAATTAGGAATCTGTAGGTATGGCTGCTGGCTGCGGTACGAGTATTGGAGCCGGAGAGCGCATCAGTAATGTACAAAGACCGGCCAACCGGTCACGCATTTCACGGCGATCAATGATCAAATCAATAGCACCATGATCCAGCAGAAATTCTGCGCGCTGAAAACCTTCGGGCAAGGTCTGGCGTACCGTTTGCTCGATAACACGAGGCCCGGCAAAACCGATCAAAGCTCCGGGTTCGGCAATGACAACATCACCGATAAATGCAAAACTGGCTGAAACTCCTCCCATGGTAGGATCTGTCAACACGGAAATAAAAGGCAGTTTTTCCCTGCTCAATTGCTCCAATGCAGCAGTAGTCTTTGCCATTTGCATCAATGAAAACAAACCTTCCTGCATCCGGGCTCCACCGCTGGCGCTGAAGCAAATGAAAGGCAAGTGGTGAGTAACGCAGGCTTTTACAGCGCGAACAAAACGTTCACCGACTACGGATCCCATTGATCCACCCATAAAACCGAATTCAAAAACAGCGGCTACAACAGGAACTGATTTAATATTGCCACGCATCACCACCAATGAATCAGTCTCACCCGTAGATTCGTGAGCATCTTCAAGCCTATCCGCATATTTTTTGCTATCACGAAATTTCAGAGGATCCTGCGGAATGACCTCGATACCTATTTCATGGCGATCCTGGGGATCCAGTAATAGCTCAAGTCGCTTGCGGGCTGAGATTCGGTTATGATGGCCACATTTGGGACAGACATTAAGGTTTTTTGCCAGGTCAGTGCAGTAGAGCACGGCTTCACAACTGGCACATTTGCTCCACAAACCCTCGGGAACGGCTTTTTTCTCTCCGTTTTCCTTGCGCTTGATTTTTGGTGGAATGATACTTTCAAACCAGCTCATCTATCACTTTCCTATAAAGCGGATTTTGCGTCGATTGCACGTCGCAAGGATTCAACCAGCGCCCCCACATTCGCCAACAGATTTTCTGCCGGGGAATGCTCTATTTCTTCCACAATACGACTGCCTATGACCACAGCATCAGCCTGTTCAGCAACGCTTCGTGCCGTTTGTTCATCCCTTATGCCAAAACCCACTCCAATTGGAATCCGGATATGTGAACGAAGTTGTGACACTTTGTTGCCAACTTCATGCAAATCAAGATGAGAAGCGCCAGTCACTCCCTTCAGGGAAACATAGTAGACATAACCACTGGCTAGTTCGGCAACATGTTTGATCCTTGATTCCGGAGTTGTGGGAGATAACAGAAAAATCGGATCAATATTTTGTTCTTTTAAATTCCGTACCCATTCAGCGCTTTCTTCCGGAGGATAATCAACGACCAGGACACCATCAACTCCAGCCTGACTAGCTGCCTGGATAAAATTTCTGTAACCCATGGCTTCAACCGGGTTGGCATATCCCATGAGAACTACCGGCGTACTCTGGTTGGATTTCCTGAATTCGGCCACCATGGAAAACACATCTTTCAGACTGATGCGGTGTTTCAGTGCACGCTCCGAAGAACGCTGTATGGTTGGCCCATCCGCCATGGGATCCGAAAATGGCACTCCCAGTTCGATTAAATCTACCCCAGCCTGTGTTAATCGATGCATTATCGCCACTGTCGTGGCTGAATCAGGATCACCCGCTGTAATAAAAGGAATAAGCGCAGCTCTATTTTGTGATTTAAGCTGGGAAAAAACTGTTTCGATACGATTCATTTAACAGATGATCAGAAAAATTCAAGTATGACGGTTACCCGGTTAAAGTGAAATACCCGATTGCTCCGCAACCGTTGCCATATCCTTATCACCACGGCCGGATAGATTAACCAGAAGTAGCTGGTCTTTATCGAGTGTAGGCGCCAGTTTAGCTGCATAAGCCAGGGCATGGCTGGATTCCAGTGCAGGGATAATACCTTCAAACCGGCAAAGTGCATGAAATGCAGCCAGCGCTTCATCGTCCGTTACAGCCACATACTCGGCACGGCCGCAATCCTTTAGCCATGCGTGTTCAGGACCGACTCCCGGATAATCCAGACCAGCAGAAATTGAATGTGTTTCGATGATCTGGCCATTTTCATCTTGTATCAGATAAGTACGATTTCCATGCAGTACACCCGGCTTGCCTGTCACCAGGGTAGCAGCGTGCTCCTGTGTATCAATCCCTTTGCCTGCTGCTTCCACACCGATCATTCGAACATTTTCTTGGTTAATGTAAGGATAAAACAGGCCAATGGCATTGGAGCCTCCCCCGACACAAGCAATCAGGGCATCCGGCTGCCTACCATATTCTTCCTGCATTTGTTGTTTGGCTTCATTGCCGATAACAGCCTGAAAATCCCTGACCATCATCGGATAGGGGTGAGGTCCAGCAACCGTCCCGATGATGTAGTAAGTACTGGAAACGTTGGTAACCCAGTCACGCATGGCTTCATTCAATGCATCCTTGAGTGTGCGTGAACCCGAATCGACCGGAATGACCGTGGCACCAAGCAGTTTCATGCGATAAACATTGGTTGCCTGCCGTTTGACATCCTCGGAACCCATATAGACGACGCATTCCATACCATAGCGGGCTGCAACGGTAGCACTGGCTACGCCATGCTGACCTGCGCCTGTTTCAGCAATAATGCGCCGCTTTCCCATACGCCGGGCGAGCAATGCCTGGCCAACCGTATTGTTTATTTTGTGTGCGCCGGTATGGTTGAGATCTTCACGTTTCAACAGAATCTGTGCGCCACCAAGATATTCCGACCAGCGTTTGGCATGGTAAATAGGACTGGGGCGACCTACATAATGCTTGAGTTCTTGAAAAAATTCAGTCTGGAACTCGACATCATTACGATAATGTTCATATTGCCTGCAAAGCTCGTCCAGGGCAGAAATCAGGGTCTCGGCCACGAATGTGCCACCGTACGGGCCAAAATGACCACGTTTGTCAGGAAGATCATATATCTTCACAGGATCTTACTCCTTGCATAAAAACTGAAATTTTGCCTATGTCCTTGATACCCTTGGCAACCTCAACGCCACTTGAAACATCAACTGCAGAAGGATGTGTCTGTCCAATCGCTTCGGCAACATTACCGGGGTGAAGCCCTCCTGACAACACCCACGGTAGCGGCAACTCCGCAGGAATCAGATTCCAGTCAAACACATGGCCAGTTCCACCCGGGATTCCTGCTGCATAGGCATCCAGTAACAGCCCTCTGGATTCCCCATAATGCCGGGCGTATTGTAGCAAATCCAGTCCATTCCGGACACGGACGGCTTTGATATACGGCAAACTGAACTGGCTACAAAAATCGGGAGATTCGTCGCCATGAAATTGCAGGAGATCCAGCCCGGCAGCGGCGCTACTTGTCTCCACCCATGATTTGTCAGGATTGACATATACTCCAACCGCCTGCACAAACGGAGGCAGGCATTTTGTAATCTGCCCTGCTTTTTCTGGAGAAATATATCGCTCGCTCTGCGGCCATAAGACGAAACCGATTGCGTCCGCCCCATACTGTACGGCTGCCATGGCATCTTCCAATCTTGTAATGCCACATATTTTGACACGTGTATGCACTCGGATTACCTTGAATACCAATTCGTCAAATTTTTCCGGAACATGCCCGGAACCGCTTCATATAGCCACTAATGGCCGAATAACATTAAAAACGGGCAAACCCCACCTAGCATCGTACTTGACACCAGATAAATACAATCCATCCGGGGAGAATGTGGGAGCAGCAAGGGTGCGATCACGCCTTGCCAGAAGAGTTTGCATCCATTCAGGAGGATATTTTCCCCGGCCTACATAAACCAGTCCTCCAAGAATGTTTCGCACCATATGATGCAAAAATGCATTGGCACAAAATTCAAAAATGAAAAATTGCTGATTTTGATGAATATCCAGCTTGATCAATTGACGTGTTGCAGTTTTAGCTTGACACTCTGATGAACGAAATGCGCTGAAATCGTGCTCACCGGTCAAAAATTCGGCTGCTGCCTGCATTTTTTCGAGATCAAGCGAGTAATGAACCCACCCGGCTTTTCCATGATAAATACCGGGACGAGAAGGCCGACTCAACAAGTAATACAAATAGGTACGTTCAATTGCGCTAAACCTGGCATGAAAATCACCACCCACTTCCGAAGCGCTTAGCACCGAGATATCGTCCGGTAAAAGTGCATTGGTTCCTCTAACCCAGGCATTCAAAGGCCGTTTTACATCTGTTTCAAAATGCACGACCTGACACAGTGCGTGCACTCCTGTATCTGTTCGACCAGCTGCTGTTACTTGTATCTGCCTGCCTGCCACACCCGATAAAGCAGTTTCCAGTTGAGATTGCACAGAAAGATGATCTGGCTGCCTTTGCCAGCCATAGTAGCCGCAGCCATCATATTCCAGTGAGAGAACAATTTTCACGAAAGAATGTTGCCTATTTCGAGTGATCCTATTTTCTGATTAAAAGAGGCAGAAAATCACTTACCCGGGAAGATCAATAAGCACTCATTCAGAGCAAATGAACCTGGTCAATGGATTACCAACACTCAATCTGCCTGATCCAGCATGGAACGGGCCGTTGCCTGTTGTTCCTCGTCGCCTTCACGCAATACTTCTTCAAGAATCTCCCGCGCACCTTCTTTATCATCCATCTCAAGATAAGCTTTAGCCAAATCAAGCTTGGTTGCGACTTCCTGCCATTGCATTTCTTCAGCTTCGGTATATTCGTTGCGTGGCTGAGGTTTTGTTTCCGGTTCTTCTCCCAAGGTAAGATCAATTTTTGCCAAACTGGTACTTAAATTCGACAAATCATTCGCCAGATCGGATTTTTTTATAGATTCCGTTTCGGATGGAAGATCGAGATCAAATTCAAACTGATGCTCATCATGATCCGAAATAATTTCTTCCATATTTTCCTGTTTTTGCTCTGAATCGGATTCGCTCTCCAGGTTGATATCGGGAGCAGTAAAAATCCATCCCTCATTGATGTCGCTATCTTCACTCTTACCAGCGACTTCAGTTTCAATAGTCACATCCAGCTTGTGCACAGGCTCGCCTAATTCCGATGAACTCACTCTGATCTCGTAATCCAGTTCATTCAATGGCGAACTATCTTCTTCCGGAACCTGATTGATTGAATCCGTACTAAAAAAAGAATTTTCTTTATCTTTATCATCAGGCTGGTTTTCGAAAAACGATCCGGAATCAACACTGGTATGACGCTCTGCCAATTCAAAACCAGTAAATACCGATGAACCAGCTATTTCTTGCGCAACAAACCCAGATCCACTTTCCAGATTTTTCCTGTCCGAAGATACTGTTTCAATAATCCCAGTATTGGCTAAATCAGCCTCTTTTTCACTGTAATCATCAACATCTCCATCCATCTCCATTTCTTCCGTTTGCGCTTTTCTACGACGGATTACAGATATTCCTAGAGCAGTTATCAACAACGCGGCTAAACCACCGGCGACCAATTCGCTGTTTTCCTCAACAAATCCAAACAGGTTATCCACCGAATCTGATTCCTCCGACTCGGGCATAACTGGCTGAGGTGATTTAACCGAAGATTTTGGTGCCACTGGTTGAACGGGAATGGTAACGGGTAAAGTTGATTTTTCTGCGGTTTGAATAGCTATTTCAGGAGATTCAACAGCTTTTTCATCTTGTTCAACTGTCACAGGAACTGGTTGAAGTTCCGGCTTGGTTTGTATCTGATCTTGCTCAATCAGATTTTTGTTATCAGTGGAATTACCTTTTAATTCCAGCAAACGCTGCAGTTTGGCGACATTTTGTTCCAGAATTACTACTCGCTCATTAGCCTCATGCAAAGCGCGCTCTTTTGCAATTGCATCCTCCTCCATCATGTGTAAATAATTCTGCGCTGCCTTACCTTCAATATGTTTAGCCGATGTCTGATTGTCGTCCAGCAATTCACCTTTCGAAAGAATCAGTACTTCTTCAGATTTATTTGCCCCTGTGGCTGAGGAATCTTCATAAGCAGATGTAATTTTCCCTGTCCGGGATTGCTTTAAAGTGTCATTTTTCGATGTTTCACCGGACATTTCCGCCACTCTCTGGCGATAATCGTTCCAGCTTTCCTTTTGTATTGCCACCTGATGCGAGGCTTCTTTGACAGTAATAGCAGAAATCTCGCTTTCGTCAGGAATACGCAAAATAACGCCCACTTTGAGCAGGTTCATATTTTTCACCAGAAAAGCATCCCTGTTGGCGCGATATAAAGCAACCAGCATTTGATTGAAATTGACACCATCAGGTGATACCTGTCTTGCAATCCGGCTTAAAGTATCTCCCTTCATTACCGGCCCGTAAGTGTTACCGGCTTGTATCTGTGTTTTTTCTTGCAAGGGCGATGATTTTTGTTCGGCTTTGGCTGAAGCCTGAGCTTCACTGGCAACAATTCCAGTAGAAACATTGGCCTTATCTACAGCAGGTTGTACAACTGGGGAAGCAGCAGGTTTTTGTGATCCAGCGGGGTCAAGTAGCACATTATATTCACGTAACATGCGACCCGAAGATGAATTAAGCTCAATGAGCAATTTAAGAAAAGGCTCGTTGATTGCCTGCGAAGAAGTCACACGAATGTAAGCATGTCCATCAGTCCGTTTCTCCACAACCACTGCCAGGGTTGCATGGTAGGGAGCTAGGTTGATACCTGTTTTCTGGAAAATTTTAGGAGATGCCAGCCTGGCAGCTAATGTATCTATCTCCTTGTCGGCCACGGATTCAAGTGCAATTTCTGCATTGAGAGGTTGACCAAGATATGAGCTGACGGTCAATTTTCCCAGACCTGCTGCCTGAACAACCCATGTTGAAGCAAGCAGGCCAACGAAAAATGCTTTGCTCAAAACGTAAGGAAATCCACTCTTGGCTCTGAAATTCTTAATCTTCACACAAATACCCCTTGAGATTGTCCGAGTGCCTGCACACAAACTTCAACAGCAAAAGACAAGATACGGAAAGGATGTTTACATCCACTTATTTATTACGATTAGCACTGCAAGCCGGAAAAAATTAAAAAATTTCTTAAGCGGCTTTATCTTCCACCAAAATACGCAACATGCGGCGCAGTGGTTCTGCGGCGCCCCATAATAACTGATCTCCTACTGTAAAAACAGAGAGATATTCATCTCCCATATTCAATTTGCGTATGCGGCCAACATGAATATCAAGTTTTCCTGTCACGGCAACCGGGGTAAGTTCTTTGGTAGTGGCTTCTCTTTCATTAGGTATGACGTGAACCCACGAGTTAGATGCTGCGATTATTTCCTCAATTTTTTCCAGAGGAACATCTTTTTTGAGCTTGATTGTTAATGCCTGGCTATGACAACGCATGGCTCCTACGCGAACACAGATTCCATCAACTGGCACCGGATCAGCGACATGTCCAAGAATTTTATTGGTCTCAGCCTGCCCCTTCCACTCTTCACGGCTTTGCCCATGCGCAACCTCTCGATCAATCCACGGTATAAGACTACCAGCCAGCGGCACACCAAAATTCTGAGCAGGAAATTCCTTGTCGCGTAATTTTTCAGCAACTTTACGATCAATGTCCAATATATTGGAAGCAGGATCTTCCAGTAAATCCTTTGCGACATCGTGGGTTTCACCCATTTGCTGCAGCAGTTCTCGCATATTTTGCGCTCCTGCACCCGAAGCTGCCTGGTAAGTCATGATACTGGCCCATTCAACCAGATCCTGATCAAACAACCCTCCGACAGCCATTAACATCAGACTGACCGTACAATTGCCCCCAATATAATTTTTGACACCTTTATTCAAAGCTTCGTCAATAACCGAACGATTGACAGGATCAAGAATGATAACCGCATCATCGTTCATTCTGAGCGAGGAAGCTGCATCAACCCAATACCCTTGCCAGCCGGAATCACGGAGTTTTTTAAACACATCATTTGTATAATCCCCACCCTGACAGGAAATGATAATGTCCATTTCCCGCAAGGCCGCAATATCGTAAGCATCCTTAAGTATTCCCGTTTCACGACCAATATCCGGACCTTTTCCACCCGCTTGTGAAGTGGAAAAAAATACGGGGTCAATCAGCGAAAAATCATTTTCTTCCCGCATCCGCTGCATAAGAACGGAACCCACCATACCGCGCCACCCTACAAACCCGACTCGTTTCATGTAACTCGCTTAGCCTTTTGCAAAATATTTTAATGTTAATATCACTACTGACAGCTTACTATCCACTATCCCATCAAGGAATCGGAAAAAAAGGGGAAAAACCAACCATTACCCGGAATGCAGTACTGATTGTGATAAAGACACATCATTGAAGCTGCAAGTTGGTCAAAACCCGATCACCCATTTCTGTCGTTCCAATTTTTTTCGTACCATCTTCATAAATATCAGCTGTACGATAACCCTCTTCCAGCGTTTTCTGAACCGCATGTTCAATACGCGCAGCTACTTCTTCTTCATTGAAGGAGTAACGCAACATCATTGCCGCAGATAAAATGGTAGCCAGCGGGTTGGCAATTCCCTTGCCGGCGATATCCGGAGCAGACCCGTGAATGGGCTCATAGAGGCCTTTGTTCTTGTCATCCAACGAAGCTGAAGGAAGCATACCGATCGAGCCTGTCAGCATGGATGCTTCATCGGATAAAATGTCGCCAAACATATTCCCCGTAACAACCACATCAAATTGCTTGGGATTTCGCACAAGCTGCATTGCCGCATTGTCTACCAGCATATGTGAAAGTTTTACATCCGGATAAAGTTGTGCTGTTTCTGTAACCACATCGCGCCATAACTGCGTACATTCCAGGACATTCATCTTATCAACCGAGCAAAGCCTGCCATTTCGCCTGCTTGCAGCCTGGAACGCCACATGGGCAATACGCCTGATTTCAGACTCAGAGTAAATCATTGTATTAAAACCAACTTTTTCCCCATCCCGATATTCGATACCACGCGGTCGTCCGAAATAAATATCGCCAGTCAGTTCCCGCACAATAAGAATATCCAGCCCCGTCACAATTTCCGGTTTGAGTGTAGAAGCATTTGCCAGTTGCGGATAAAGCACTACCGGCCGCAGATTGGCAAACAGGTTTAGCTCCTTCCGGATTGCCAGCAATCCCTGTTCGGGTCTTTTTTCACGAGGCAGGTTGTCATATTGGGTTCCGCCTACTGCTCCAAGCAATATCGCATCGGCTTCAATTGCCAATCTGCGCGTCGATTCGGGAAAAGGTTCTCCCGCTGCATCCACAGCACATCCACCCAACAAACCGGATTCAAGCTCGATTTTCAAACCTTCCTGCTTGAAATGATGCAGCACTCGCTCGGCTTGAGCCACGATTTCAGGGCCGATACCATCACCAGCCAGCAAGGCAATTTTCATATGTTCAACCCATCGTTACCTGGCTGTAAAAACAACCAGGGTTGTGTATTGCGGCGATTAATTTCAAATTCTCTGATTTTGTCTGCATGTTGTAGTGTCAGCCCGATTTCATCCAATCCATTCAACAAACAATGTTTACGAAAAGGATCGATATCAAACCGATAAACTTCTCCGGATGGAGTGGTTACAGTTTGCGTATCCAGGTTCACATCCAGTTGGTAGCCATCCACATCACAAATTTGCCTGATCAGGCTATCAACAACAGCCACGTCCAGCACTATAGGCAGCAAACCGATCTTGAAGCAGTTGTTATAAAAAATATCCGCAAAACTTGGCGCGATGATTACCGAAAAACCATAATCCTGCAAAGCCCAGGGGGCATGCTCCCTGCTGGAACCACAACCGAAATTATCTCGCGCAACAAGAATTCTGGCCTCCAGGTAGCGCGGCTGGTTGAGTATGAAGTCCGGATTTGGCTGGCGCAATGAAACATCCTGCCCAGGCTCTCCATAATCAAGATAGCGCCACTCATCGAACAGATTCTGGCCGAAACCCGAGCGCTTGATCGATTTCAGAAACTGTTTGGGAATAATTGCATCTGTATCCACGTTTGCACGATCCAGCGGTGCAACAATTCCCTTGAATTGCTCAAATTTTTTCATTCTACCTATCTGGCGCCTCTTTCGATGGCTTCGCCGCCACGTTGAACATCTTTGCCAAATCCCTGCATGGTATTACAGGCGGTCAATTGCAAAGTTGCGATCAATAGCAAAGATAATATGGATAGTGCTTTCATCATTGATCTCCTTTAAAAGTAAAAATACATTTAATGAACAAACGAACGAACATCAACAAAATGCCCCGCTATAGCTGCAGCTGCAGCCATTGCCGGACTGACCAGGTGCGTCCTCCCCCCTGGGCCCTGTCTACCTTCAAAGTTACGATTGGAAGTCGAAGCGCAGCGTTCGCCCGGCGACAGTCGATCATCATTCATCGCCAGACACATTGAGCATCCGGGCTCACGCCATTCAAATCCAGCCGACCGAAAAATTTTATCCAAACCTTCTTTCTCTGCCATGGATTTCACCAGCCCGGATCCAGGCACAACCAGTGCTAATTTGATATTGGAAGCAATTTGTTTACCCTTCACGATTTTTGCTGCCGCACGCAGATCCTCTATACGCGAATTAGTGCAGGAACCAATAAAAATCTTATCCAGGGTTATATCCTGAATCGCTGTTCCTGGCTTTAACCCCATGTATTCAAGTGCATGCTGGATATCATGACGTTCGTTTGGGTCATTGATTTTCGCGGGATCAGGCACGTATCCATCAACCGTTGTTACCATCTCCGGTGATGTTCCCCAGGTTACCTGAGGTTTGATGCTGCCTGCCTTCAATTCCACCACACGATCAAAAACAGCATCTTCATCACTTTTCAAGGTACGCCAGTAGGCTACCGCCTGATCCCACAAAGCTCCTTTGGGTGCAAAGGGTCTTCCCTGAATATAGTCGATCGTGACATCATCCACACCTATCATGCCCGCACGCGCTCCAGCTTCGATAGCCATGTTGCAAAGCGTCATCCGCCCCTCCATGGAAAGAGAACGAATGGCACTCCCGGCAAATTCAATGGCATAACCTGTACCACCAGCCGTTCCTATCTCGCCAATAACAGCCAAAGCAATATCCTTGGCTGTTATTCCCGTTGGCAATTCGCCTTCAACACTGACAAGCATGTTTTTCGATTTTCTGGCAACCAGACATTGTGTTGCGAGGACATGTTCAACCTCGGATGTGCCTATTCCAAATGCAAGGCACCCAAAAGCACCATGGGTACTGGTATGAGAATCGCCACACACCACAGTCATGCCCGGTAATGTTGCACCTTGCTCGGGGCCAATTACATGCACGATTCCCTGGCGCTCATCGTTCATCCTGAATTCTGTAATTGCAAACTCCTCGCAATTTTTATCCAGTGTTTCAATTTGCAAACGGGATACCGGATCATTGATACCACTACTCCGATCGGTGGTAGGCACGTTATGATCTGCCACCGCAAGAATCGAATTGGTGCGCCACGGCTTGCGTCCAGCCAGCTTCAAGCTCTCAAAAGCCTGAGGGCTGGTAACTTCATGCACCAAATGACGGTCGATATAAAGAATTACCATACCATTTGGATCATTTAATTCCGAATGCACCACATGATCGCTCCAGAGCTTGTCGTATAGGGTTTTCATTTTCCAATTACAATTAGATTGACTGTCTTGTATGCGCGCAATTATCCCACAAAGCCTGGCCTAGTAACAAAACCCTGTTTAGCGCTTGTCATAGAACACATATTCAAACCATCCCATTTTGGGGTGGTTAGATTTGGCAAATTTACCAATTCATGCCCAACATGAATAATGCAATTACATACTCGAAGAACACTTGAAATACCATTCCAAAAATCGCAAAAAAAAACCTTCTCAACCAAAGGGTCAATCTCACCTAACCCAATAAACCACAAGGTAAAAATGGATTTTTGACCGTCAATAATTAGTTGACAGTATCCTGCTTCAAATGTAGATTCCGCCACTTCATTAATCAATGAACGGAGGGGGGAAGTTTAAAATGATCTCAACAGTTTATGCCATCACACTCGTGGGTATCGGCTTGGTCATCGCAGTCTTTTATTTTGTGATTGCCAATTCCAAAGAAAAGGATGAGGATTATCCATCAATCACACAAAAATGGTATGGCGTGCGCAGCAAATGGTTTATTTTTCTGCTCACTTTAGGAGTTACAGTCTCCATACTTTCAACAAATCCATTTCCAACACCTGATCAGAAAAAAGAATACTCAGGTAATGACTATCAAAATGTCACTGTGGACAGCCATCAATGGTATTGGGTAATGACGCCCTCTACTGTCAAGGCAGGTCAACCAGTTGCATTCCAGGTGTCTTCTGCCGATGTCAACCACGGCTTTGGAATTTACGATGAAAAGCTGACACTGGTTGCTCAGACTCAGGCAATGCCGGGTTATACCAACAAGCTTGTTCACACATTTGACAAGCCCGGAAAATACAAAATTCTTTGCCTAGAATATTGTGGCTTGGCTCATCACGCCATGATCAGTGAATTGACCGTTGAATAATTGGTACAACATTTAATACAGCTAAAAACGTATTGGAGGACACAATGAGTGCTACAGAAGTAAGTGGAAAGATTGAGTATTCCGATCCAGAAAATCGGAATGCATTGATCGCCGTTAAATCCCATTTAATTGCGGGATTTTTGGTATTTTTGTTAATGATGATTGCAGGTTTTACCATGCGTGCAGCGCAAGGCACCTGGCTGGAAATTGGCGCTGACCTATTTTACCAAATCATGACCGTACACGGTATCGGTGTCGTAGGGGCAGCGATGATTACTTCAACCGGCGTGCAATGGTATTTCCTGCGCCAATATGTTCGTCTGAGCAACGGAATTTTCTGGACGAACTTCGTTATATTTCTGACCGGTGTCGTCATGTTACTCGGCTCCATTTTCGTGGGTCAGTATGGCGGAGGATGGACCTTCCTTTTCCCGCTACCTGCCATTTCAATGGGAGCCTGGTCAAATGGAGCAGCCGCTGTATTCCAGGCTGGCCTGCTGGTCATCGGTGTTGGTTTCCTGATTCTTTATCTGGATTTCGGTCGCGCCATTCTAGCAAAATACGGTAGTCTGGCTCGCGCCCTTGGCCTTACCCAGCTTTTTGGTAAAGAGCCAGTGGATTACAAACATCCGGCAGCTGTCGTTGCCAGCACAATGGTGCTGATCGTCAACTTTATGGGTATTGCTGCGGGTGCAGTTGTTCTGGTTATGGGATTGATCAACCTGTTCTATCCTGAATTCAAACCAGATGCGTTGTTGATGAAAAATCTGATCTATTTCTTTGGTCACGTTGTCATCAATGCCACCATCTATGCATCGGTTATTGCTGTTTATGAGCTCTTACCGCGCTACACCGGTCGTCCATGGAAAACCAACAAACCATTTTATGCAGCATGGTTTGCGATTGTCTTCATGGTAATGGGCGTATATCCGCACCACCTGATCATGGATTTTCCGATGCCGCATTGGGCACTCGTAGTGGCACAGGTGCTTTCTTTTGGTAGTGGTCTTCCGGTTATGGTGGTAACGGGCTACGGCGCATTGATGATCGTTTATCGTTCGGGCATCAAATGGAGCACTTCGGCCAAATTGCTGTTTCTGTCCATGTTTGGTTGGGCTGGTGGTGTAATTCCTGCCATCCTGGATGCCATGGTGACTGTCAACCGGACATTCCACAACACGCTGTGGGTGCCTGGCCACTTCCATTTCTATCTGCTGCTTGGTCTGCTGCCAATGCTCATTGGCTTCGCTTACTATCTGGCAGGTGAGGGAGACAGCAAAGAAGAAACCAAAGCCATAGACAAGCTCGGGTTTTATGCATACCTGATCGGCGCATTCATGACATCTATGGTCTTCCTGGCAAGCGGTGCAAGCAGCATTCCCCGTCGCTGGGCAGCACACCTCCCTGAATGGGTGGGTTTTGCGCAAGTGGGCACAATTGCTGCATCACTGGTAGTAATAGGAATGTTGTTGTTTATTGTCCGCGCACTGGTTAGTCTGCCAGGCGCTAGCAATCCTCGCTAAATCAGAATTACCGGTAATTCCTGCACATATATATAGGGGTTGCCGGTAACGTCAAAAGGCGATTAGTACAACCTCACCACACAGGAGGAAAAAGGATGAGGACTTTCCTGGCAACGCTCCTCGTAGCAATTTCAGGAGCACTCATTCTTTGGCTAAGTACCGATGGAGGGCGCGCTTTTACAGCCGAAGAGGCGCGCCGCCTCGAAATACGTGAAAATCCCCGCCCTGTACCTGACTGGCAATTGGAAAATCAGGACGCTGAAGCCTTCAGATTCCAGGATTGGCGCGGACACTTTGTTGTCGTGGATTTTATCTATACAAGCTGCCCAAGCGTATGTCTGATACTGAGCGGCAATCTCAAGACCCTGCAAAAAGATTTTTCCGTTGAGGGAAAATTGGATAACCTGCGTTTTATCAGCATCAGCTTCGATCCGGAAAAAGACACACCGCAAAGGCTGAAAGAACACTTAAGTCATTTTTCTGCTGATTTCAAAAACTGGATAGCAGCCCGTCCAACCAGCGCATCACAGAAAGAATCCATTCTGGATTTTTTCAAAGTCATCGTAATCCCTGATGAATATGGCGGCTACACTCACTCTGCCGGTTTCCATATCATCAACCCTGAAGGAAAGCTAGTTGCCATATTTGGTATGGAGCAGCTAGACGAACTGCGCGCTTACCTGAATCAGGTACTGGAGGATAAGGACAATGCATCTAAAAATTAAGCAGGAGTGGCTACTCCTGACAGCATTCATAATACTCGCTCTCCCTCCAATGCAGCAGTTTCTGGAGCAAAGCATGGTAACGCACATGCTGGTACAGATACCCGCTTTAACTATCATTGGCTGGATGTTTGGTACCACATTACCCGAGAACTGGCGCCACAAGCTATCCCCATGGAATCGCTGGGGAATAACGGGTATGGCTTTTGTTATTGTGATTATGACCTACTGGATGTTGCCGCGCGCACTGGATGTAGCTGTATCCGAATGGTATGGCGAACTGGCGAAATTTATTACCATCCCGCTAATGGGAATTGCTTTGGGAATCAGCTGGCCACAACTTAATCCGATTGCACAAGGAGTTCTCAAGCTGGAGTTCTGGGCTACTTTTATGCGCTTGGGATGGCTTTATCTTGATCTGCCCGATCGCCTCTGCGCCAATTACCTGTTGAGCGATCAGCGTGTCTTGGGACAGTTATTGTTACTGATTGGAAGTGCCTGGGCAATTGCCTGGATGCTCCGGGTAATGTTTGGAACCAGAATCATCAATTCCTGAATCAACAGTGACCCTGCGCCTGGCAGGATCACTGCACTCTTCAAATTTATTACGCCCTGTGTGTGCGGTACCACAGAGTTGAATTGAATATTACCGCGCCCAGCGCATTACCAATCGTTACAGGAATCTGATTCCACAACCACCATTGTGAAATAGTGACATCAGCACCAGACAAAATACCAATCGGGAAAACAAACATATTCACGACTGCGTGCTCAAAACCCAGCGAGAAGAAGGTTGCAAGCGGCAACCACATCAGCATGACCTTACCCGGCACACTGCGTGAGCCCTTGGCAAAAACCGGGGCAAGACTCACCAGCCAGTTACACAATATGCCCATTCCAATAGCAGCAACCCATCCATTTATGCCATATCCCGAATAAGAAGCCTTTTTTTCCGCAAGATGCGCCAGTGTGGTGAGAACACCCGGAGGCTCAACAGCCCCTCCTTTGGTTAACGAGAACCACAGTAAAAACGCAAAGAAAACCCCGCCCAATAAATTGGCTATAAATGTCCAGCACCAGTTGCGTATCACGCTACCCAATCCGAATCTACCGGCGTAGAGTCCCATGGGCATCACGGAAAAACTTCCTGTCGCCATTTCCAGACCCAGTATGGATAACATAACGTAACCTGCCGGGAAAAGCAGACCCGCTGCGGCTGTTGGCCAGCCTTGTGAAACCAGTAATGCACACAATGCCGTAGCATAAGCCAGAAAAGGTGTACATAAAAAACCTCTAATCAAAATCTGCCCTACTTTGAATTTTTTCTTCTTTGTAGCGTCTTCGACAAGATCACTTCCCATTTGTGCAGGGGTGACGCTATCAATCACAGCAGTGGGTTCACTGCCAGATAGAACAGGAGTTGTACCAACTGACACACCACCAGAAGACATGGTTTCCGCAGCAATGCTGGATTGAATGACTTTTTCGTTTGGAACAATGGAGGGTTGTTCAAATTCTTTCATATTTATTAAGCTGGATTAATTGAAGAAATTACATCGGCCAAGCTGCACACTTCACGCGCAGCGGTCGGGAATTCTGACATAACTCAGGACACCCGGCAAGAAAATAGTTCTGCGAATTTAGCAGGTTATCGTTGTTTTCCAGTCAAAACAGAGAAGATGAAACAATATGCGGGCAGCAAGATTGAACTTGTCCTGCAGATTGGAAAATCTTTTATAGAATTCAAGGAGCCTCGATCAAATCCGCCATGAGCAGCATTGCAAGAAGCCGACGAAGGTTGTAGCTATTTATTCTACGATGCCGAGGAGTGGGCTTGGTGCTGCGATTGTAAACATGTTCCTACGGGCACATTGACAAGCTGGAGCCGCAACTGCGCCAGGAAGTGCAGCAATTATTGATTCAGGCAGAACAGGCGGATCAAACTGCTGTGCCGGATGGCATGGATCTGCCGGAAGAAATTGCGCGGCGGGAGGAACGTCTTGCCACCCTGGCACAAGCCCTGGCAAAGATTGAAGTGCATGCAAAAGAGCGTTATGCGCGGGAACTGGCTGAATATCAGGATAAACTGGCACGGTGGGAAGAAAAAATCAGAACAAACGGCAAAAAACCGGATGGCAAACCACCCACACCGCCTGCAGCCGGGCCGGCAGGCAAAGACCAGATCAACCTGACAGATGAGGAATCGTACATCATGCCCGCCTCCGGTGGCGGGTTTGAACAGGCTTACAACGCCCAGGCGGTCATTGATACAGACAGCATGCATGCCTAGTCATCGCACCGGCAATCACACCAGCTTGCAACGATCGGGAACAGGTCAAACCGATGCTCGATCAGCTGACACAATTACCTGCCGCACTGGGAAAGATCAAATATTTACTGACCGACAACAGTTTTTACAGCGCAGCCAATGCGGCAGCCTGTGAAGCACACGGCATTGAACCACTGATGGCAGTCGGGGGCGAATCACACCACCCCGGCCCGTTTGAATGGTTTACCGAACCACCGGCGCTGCCAGACAATGCCAGCCCGGCGCGACGCAAATGTACGTACTGCGCAAACAAACCGCCGAACCCTTGTTTGACATCATCAAATCCGTGATGGGATTCCGGCAATTCTCACTGCGTGGCCTGGACAAGGTCAAGGGAGAATGGACCCTGATTTGCCTGGCGTGGAATCTGAAACGCATGATCTCATTGCATCTTCAAATGGGAAATTAAGCAAAAAACAGTGGAAAAACCGTCAAAAATGACCTTTTTGACACCTTTCTCAGCAAAATACCACTCTGTGTTGTTTAAGCAGGAATCAAGCCCGACAGGCTGCTAGTGGGTAAGTAAATCAGCAACCGGCATTGGCTCCATTGCACCAGGTTTTTCTGGTTTTTTCTTCGGTGCCAGCATTCATACCGGCAGCCCGCCCTTCCTTGAAGGCAATTTCCGGCGATATACCTTCACTTAGCCGATAGGCTGTCCACATGGCGCCAGCGCGATTACCCGTTGCGCAATGAACGAGAATGGGAGGAGATGCTTCCTTCAGGGCCTGCTTGAACGCTGTTAATTGCGGTTCCTGCACACCTTCATAAGCCACAGGTATATTGATATAAGTCATGCCTGCTGATTCAACTGCTTTTTTTTCGTTTACCGTGCCTTCCGATTCAGTACGCAGATCGATAACAGTCTGAAAGCTGTGTTTGACCAATTCCTGAATGCCGTCGCTAGCAAGTGCACCGGAGGTGGCAATTGTTGGGGTGGCACGGTAATAGCGCATCAGGTTGGTAATCTGGGTTGCATAAGGCACCTGATCTTTTGCGATCACCCAGTTTGGTGACAACAAGGCGAAAACGATAGTAAGAACTCTCACAAAAAGCATATCAACCTCCGGCATTAAAATAATTGAATCTTGCAAAACACACCACGTGGCCCATTTTTACGGTGTAATAAAAAAGCGTAACGGACAACGCTTTTGACTTGAGACGATATTCCACACCTGCCTCATAATCGTCAATAAATGCTACCTGACGCACTTGGCTCGCGCAACGTAGAAGATAGGGTTTAATGTACCCATCAGCTTAAAATCAGGTTATTCAATTCGGGAATGAGAGGTTTTTATGATCTACAGCTACAGGATTTCCACCCATGCCAGTTGAACAGAAACAATTTGTTAGCGGCCCGGCTGGCCGACTGGAAACCGTTGTTACTCTGCCGGAAGGCTCGCCGCGCGGCCTGGCCATCGTGGCGCATCCGCATCCGCTTTATCAAGGCAGCATGGATAACAAGATCGTCTACATCCTCGCCCGGGCTTTCATTGAGCAGCAGTACATCACAGTGAAATTCAACTTTCGTGGCGTGGGGAAAAGCGAAGGCAGCTATGCGCAAGGGAAAGGGGAAATTGAAGATGTGCTGGCTGTTATCCAGGCGATGCGCGAACAGTATGACACCGTGCAACACCCCCTGCCGCTGACACTGGCCGGGTTTTCATTCGGTGGAGCGGTGCAGGCGTACGTGGCTCAACAGCTAAAACCCGAGATGCTGGTGCTGGTTGCACCTTCCGTGGAGCGCATGGATGCCCCTCCGGTAGTCGATCACGCACGCCATATTCTGGTAATCCAGGGTGATCAGGATACGATTGTGCCGCTTCAGAGTGTTCTGAACTGGGCATCCCCACAAATGCTCCCGGTGATGGTCATCCCCGGTGCCGAACACTTTTTCCACGGCAAACTGCATATCCTGAAAAACATCATCCTGCAAAATTGCAGCATCAATCAAACGGCAGCCAATCCTTCCCGATGAGAAAATCGCTATAAAGCTTAGCTTCCGAGCTACCTGCTGCGGGTGACCAGTCGTAACGCCATTTGACGATGGGCGGCAGTGACATCAGGATGGATTCGGTTCGTCCGCCGGTCTGCAAGCCAAATAGCGTTCCTCGATCCCACACCAGATTGAATTCCACATAACGGCCACGCCGGTAAGCTTGGAAATCCCGTTCGCGTTCGCCGTAAGGAAGATCGCGACGCTTCTGCAAAATAGGCACATAAGCAGCCAGAAAATGATCGCCGACACTCTTCGTCAAATTGAAACAGGTAGCGAAATCCGGCTGGTTGAGATCATCAAAAAACACTCCGCCAATGCCACGTGGTTCCTTGCGGTGTTTCAAATAAAAATACTCATCGCACCATTTCTTGAAGCGCGGATAGTATTCGCTGCCCGAGGGTTGCAGTGCATCCTTGCAGGTCTGGTGAAAATGCACGGCGTCTTCCTCAAATCCATAGTAGGGCGTGAGATCCATGCCACCACCAAACCACCAGACCGGATCTGCTCCCTCCTTCGTGGCCTGGAAAAACCGGACATTCATGTGAACAGTCGGTGCGTAGGGGTTGCGCGGGTGCAGCACCAGCGAAACACCCGCTGCCTCGAACGCCCTGCCGGCCAGCTCTGGACGGGCTGCAGTAGCCGAAGCGGGCAAGCCTTTGCCAAATACATGCGAAAAATTGACCCCGCCACGTTCCAGCACATTGCCTTCCTCGATCACGCAGCTTGCTCCTCCGCCCCCTTCCGGACGATCCCAGCTATCGCGGCGAAATGACTTGCCATCGGCCTGCTCCAATCCGGCCACGATACTGTTCTGTAAATCAACCAGATAATCTTTCACTTGTGCAAAATTCATAACACCTCTCCCATGTAGTGCTGCTATCGGTCAATCGGTTTTTTGGCCAATTCTACCTGCACAGCCCTGAATTGGCACGCTGTAACCATGACGGCAGGTATCTCCCTGCCAGCCTCCCCATTTGGCTTGTGCTAGACTTTGCGTTTCCCTGTTTAACTAAGGATTTGTCATGTCTGGCAACACCATCGGAAAGCTATTTTGTGTTACTTCATTCGGAGAATCCCACGGTCCGGCCATTGGCTGTATCGTGGACGGATGCCCACCAGGATTAGCCCTGTCAACCGAAGATATTCAGCAGGAGCTGGACAGGCGTAAACCCGGCACTTCACGGCATGTGACACAGCGGCGCGAGGCGGATCGGGTGGAGATTCTCTCCGGCGTGTTTGAAAACACCACCACCGGCACGCCGATCGCACTGCTGATTCGCAATGAAGATCAGCGCAGCAAGGATTACGGCAAGATCATGGACGTGTTTCGTCCTGGCCATGCGGATTACACCTACTGGCAAAAGTACGGAATCCGCGATTATCGGGGAGGTGGCCGCTCGTCTGCCCGTGAAACAGCCGTGCGGGTGGCGGCAGGCGCTATCGCCAAAAAATGGCTGCATGAACGTTATGGCATCGTTATTCGCGGTTATATGGCGCAGCTCGGACCAATCGGGATTCCTTTCAAAAGCTGGGATGTCGTCAATCAGAATCCATTTTTTGCAGCAGACAACAATAGTGTCGCGCATCTGGAAACCTTCATGGATGGCCTGCGCAAATCGGGCGATTCGGTGGGCGCCAGAATCAATGTAGTGGCGGAAGGCGTGCCGGTTGGCTGGGGTGAACCGGTTTACGACCGACTGGATGCTGATATTGCTTATGCCATGATGAATATCAATGCCGTCAAGGGCGTGGAAATCGGCGCCGGATTTGCCAGCGTCACCCAGAAAGGAACCGAACATTCCGATGAAATCACACCGGAAGGCTTTCTGAGCAATAATGCCGGCGGAATTCTGGGCGGAATTTCCAGCGGGCAGCCCATCACGGTCAGCGTAGCGATCAAACCTACTTCCAGCATTCGTCTGGCACGGCGTTCGGTTGACAAGACGGGCGATCCCGCACTAATCGAAACGCACGGCAGACATGATCCCTGCGTCGGCATCCGGGCAACACCCATCGTGGAATCCATGCTGGCCATCGTGCTGATGGATCATGCCTTGCGCCACCGTGCACAAAATGCTGATGTCGTCTGCACCACGCCCAGAATCCCCGCAAACGCAGCAAGCAAGTCAGGCGTGCAACCCGATGTCCCCTGTGCGGAAGATCCCGAGCCGGAAGAAAATTCGTAACCAGGAAACCTCTGATCAAGTGCTCCGTAAGCTGCGTTGCAGGAGAAATCATGATGATCGCAAGAAGTGCGACATAGCGAGTATTTGCTGCCTCACTTGTTTTGTATTCCATCTGCAAAACACAGTGTACGGCCATGCGGGATTTAAGGAAGCACTAATTTAATCATAAGTTGTCATCCTATTGCTGGAGCAATGTTGTGAAGATGAGCTTCCATTTCTGACTTAAACCAGCTTAATTAACAACATAATAAATATAATAATTACTACCAAAGGGGTGGTAACAGCTTTCCAATCCGAAGAGGTGGCTTTAGGACTGTTCTTCATCATTCTCAGCGCTGTGGGCAATAAAATCATGAAGAACATTATTAGTGCTAATGCAGAGGCGATTTGCATCCAATCCATATCCAACCCTCTTTCCATTTATTCTGTTCTAAAAACAAAACCCCGGTCAAACCGGGGCTTTGAATAGCTAAGTAGCCGACTATTAATCGTCGTTACCCATAATCCCTAAAATTTGCAACAAGCTGATAAAGATATTGAAGATAGTCATATATAGCCCAATTGTTGCCAACACATAATTAGTTTCGCCACCATGAATAATACGGCTCGTGTCATATAAAATAAAACCACTCATGATGAGAATAACTACAGCCGATATCGCTAATGACATTGCAGGTATTTGCATGAAAATATTTGCCAGAACAGCAAGTAAAACTAACAAAAAACCTGCCATCAAGAATCCACCCAGAAAACTGAAATCTTTCCGAGTGGCAAGGACATAAGCAGATAACCCCATAAATATCGCGCCAGTGCCCGCTAGTGACAACGTAATAATATTTCCACCATTAGGCAGAGAAGCATACATGGTCAATATGGGGCCTAATCCAAATCCTAATAAACCTGTAATCAGAAAAACAATTCCGATTCCTGCTGCAGATCGAGCAAAACGGGGTAATACGAACATTGCAATTAGCATGGCACCTATCACAGAAATCAAATATGTCATCGGCGGCATATTTAAGAACATTGACAGCCCGGCAGTTAGACCGCTGAACAGTAACGTCAGCGATAACAGCATGTAAGTGCTGCGCAATACTTTGTTGGTTGCAAGAGTGGATGACGCACCATGAGCAATTGTTGAATAGCTTCGATTCATTTTAATGACCTCCAGACATAAATATATAAATTACTGTTGTTTTTGTTATAGCAGGCTGTATTGACTCAAACATCTTGCTTATAGTTCATTTTGCGAGTGCAACCTTGGTAGCATTTGGTTTTTTTAAATCAGTGATTTTTCTTTCCTGGGAATTTATTAAGGAACCCAGATGATAGAAGTAAGTTTGACGATGTTCAAACATTTTTCGTATATAGAATTCGACACTTTTTAGTGGAAACTTTTCAACGCCGTTTGACAGCCCTCTTCCAGGAGGAAATATTGACCGGTTTCATCAACAGCATGATTCGTACCAATATGCTTCACCCATCTACCCTGGCGAGTACAATCGCGAATACCTGGTCGTCAAAATTTTCAGTTTATCTGCAGATTCATTTTCAGAAATTCAGTAAAGGAACAGCTATGAATATTCATCTATCAAGATCAATTGCCGTGGGTTTGCTATCGGCGGCAATCAGTGTGTCTTGTTCATCCATCCCACCTGGTGGAAATGGTGTTGGGCAGAATGGAAAAGACGCAACCCCGGTGGCGGCAGTTCAGCTTGCTCCCGGTGCGCAATCCGAAACCCGGCTGCAAAATCTCGGCGTGCATGCTTTTCCTGTCAGCACACAAAACGGGCAGGCTCAGTTGTTCATCAATCAGGGACTTAATCTTGCCTATGGCTTCAATCATGCCGAAGCAGGACAAGCCTTCCGGGAAGCGGCAAAGCTTGATCCCGCACTGGCAATGGCTTACTGGGGACAGGCATTGGCGCTGGGACCCAATATCAATGCACCAATGAATCCGGCAGATGAGCCCAGGGCACTGGAATTGCTAAAACGGGCCGAATTGCTCATGGCTGCAGCTTCGCCCAAGGAACAAGCTCTGATTCAGGCGCTGAAACACCGATATTCGGGATCGGCTGAGGATCGCATAGCAAATGACAAAGCCTATGCCGAAGCCATGCGCGAAGTACACCGCAATTTTCCGGATGATTCCGACATTGCATTGCTGTATGTGGAATCAATGATGGATCTGCGTCCCTGGAATTACTGGATGCGCGATGGCCGTCCGTATGAAGGCACGGATGAAATCGTGGCCGTGACCGAGGAAGTATTGCGCCGTTATCCGGAACATCCGGCTGCGCTGCACATGTACATTCACCTGATAGAACCCACCACCACACCGGAACGCGCCGAGCGCGCAGCGGATACGCTGATGACCCTGATGCCGGATGCCGGACACATGGTGCACATGTCATCCCATATCTTCCAGCGCGTGGGGCGTTACGCGGATGCCGTGAAGAGCAACCAGCTGGCGGTTGCGGCAGATGAACACTACATCGACCATTCACATACACACGGGTTATACCCGATGGTGTATTACCCGCACAACATCCATTTTCTCTGGTTTTCCGCCACGGCCAACGGCCAGAGCGCACTGGCGCTTGAAAGTGCCAGGAAAACCGCCAGCATGGTGGATGATGCATTACTGCAGGAAATGCCGATCACAGCCCTGTTTCGCGTGACACCCTACTGGGCGCTGGCGCGTTTTGGGCATTGGCATGAAATCCTGTCCGAACCCGCGCCTCCCTCATTCAACGCCTTTCTTACCGGAAGCTGGCATTACGTGCGCGGACTGGCCTTTGTGGCGACAAAACAGTTATCACGCGCGGAAAAAGAGCTGCAGCAATTACGCAAGATTATGAAAAATCGCACTGCACTGAGTGGCACGCTGCTTTCCAGGAATACCACCTATGAAATTCTCAGAATCGCACCAGAAGTGCTGGCTGGAGAAATCGCGGCTGCCCGCCGGAAATTCGAATCGGCAATAACGCATCTTGAAAGAGCCGTACGTCTGGAAGATAGTCTGGCGTACACCGAACCGGCCGAATGGCACTATCCACCCCGGCTGTCATTGGGAGCCATTCTGCTGGAAGCAGGGCATCCGGATGAAGCAGAGACGGTGTACTGGGAGGATCTGAAGCGTAACCGAGATAACGGCTGGGCCTTGTTCGGCCTGCTGCAGGCGTTACGTGCCCAGAATAAAATGGAGGATGCAGCAGTGGTCGAGGCACGTTTCAAAAAGGCATGGGAGCATGCGGACATTACACTGCCAGCATCACGCTTCAAGCAGTGATACCGGTCTGAAGGTGATCGGCACCCCGGATCAGTCACGGGTTTTATGATTCAAGCGGTATGCCTATAATACAAGTGGAATTTGCATACGGTTCTCTGCATAAATTCCGTTTCTTGCTTGAAAGATACAATAACCCACATTAACTGGCAGCTTGTTTGCAGTTGATTCTCAACAAGGAGAGAAATAATGAAATCAGTTACAGGTTTATCCGCTGTTATCGGTTTGGCTCTGTCATTCTCCGCATACGCGGGAGGTAATCCGGATCAGGTTAAATTTCCAGAGAAATACACTGAAATATTTGCACAATATGATGTATCCAACCGCGCCAACCAGACGCAAGTAGCCAAGTTTTATGCAAACAAGATTGCTGTAGATAGCTATAAAAAAGGTGAAGAAGCCGCTCCCGGATCGGTAGTGATCATGGAAATCTACGCACCCAAGAAAGATGCCGAAGGCAAGATTCAGTCAGGTGACGATGGCCTGTTTGTGATCGACAAACTTGCTGCTGTTGCCGTCATGGAAAAGCAAGCGAACTGGGATGCATCCTATAACGCCGAGGATCGCTCCGGTGGCTGGGGATTTGCACTGTACGATCCGGAAGGCAAGGCCAAGGAAAATGATCTGAACTGCGCACAATGCCATACTCCGCTGCAGAAGCAGGATCACCTGTTCTCCTTCCAGAAATTGGTGGGCTACGCCAAAGGGCAATAAGGGTAGAACCAGCTTCCGGTTTTTCAGCACAAGAACAGAATTTTCATCTTGGCTGAAGAATCAGGGGCTGGAGAACGGAAGAAGAGCAGTACTGTTAATGGCGCTGTCCTTGAGGAGCCTCTGAAAAACGTCAGCGAGGTAGTCAGTTCAAGGCAAAAATCGGCGACACAAGTAAAACGCAGCGAACAGCCGTAAGGCTGGCCCGCAGGGCGAGGCGCTGGTGCCGAGTAAAAAGCGAGTTTATACGTAATAAATGAGCATTTTGAGCCAATTTTTAACGCAGAGATGACAACGCAGGTCGTTTTTTAGAGATTCTTTAGCTAAATTACAGTAGCAAAAAAGCCAGGGCTGCAACCAGTGTCGGGAAAACAGCTGTTAGCAACAGCCTGAGTGGATGAATCACTTCGTGATCGAAATGCTTGTGCAGAATGGCGGCACCAGCCGGGTTGGGCGCATTGGCAATCAGCGTCAGGCCGCCGCCGGTGACTGCACCACTGACCAATGCGTATTTGAGCTGATCCGATAATCCTTCAACCAGTGACCCCAGATAAGTCAACGCTGCGTTATCGGTTATCGCAGTCAGCAATGTAGCACCGATAAACATCTGGCTGCTGTCCATGCCCAGCAGCAGCGGTTCCAGCCACCATTGCTGCTGTCCACCCAGGACAACCAATCCACCGAGAAAGAAAGCAACTAGCAGACCTTCGCGTAGGATCAGGCGATCCTGATAGTGATGATAGGCATGTGCGATACCGAGAAAGAATAGAAACAGCCCCATGAACATCACGGGATAGTGAGAAAAATACACTATGCCGGCAAGCAGCAGCAGATGGATATTGATTAACACCATTGGAACCATATCTGACTGGTGGTTTTCTGTTGCCGGTAGCAGCCGGAGTTCTTCACGAAACAACAATGTGACACATAGCGCATTCACCACTACAGCGATAGCCGCTTTCCAGCCGAATGTAGTCAGCATGAACAGCCAATCCCAGTTCCATTTACTCGCCACCATCAGCACCGGGGGTGCAGCAAAAGGAGTCAGTGTGCCGCCGATGGAAACATTGACAAACAGCACCGCCAGCGTAGCGTATTTCATGTGGATGGAAATGCCTTTTCCAAAAACACGATCAGCCAGAATTAGTGCAGCCAGAGTCATCGCGGCGGGTTCGGTAATGAAAGAACCCAGCAAAGGAATCAGTGTCAGGACAGCAAAATAGAACCGCATGCTGCCTGGTAACGGGATGATGCGCTCAGACAGATAAACCAATGCAGTGACTGCCTGTAAAACCGGACGGCTGGCCGCAACCACCATGATGGCAAACACAAACATCGGCTCGGTGAAATTACGGGACTCAATGTAATGCAACGCAACGGTATTTCCTTCGACTATAAACAGTATCGCTGTGAATATCAGCGCCCAGAAGCCGAATACGATCTCCACCTCGCCCAGCAAGTGCCAAAGCCCTGCGTGTGCCGGTTGGATATGTGCCAGCTGCTTGAAAAAACGGGTACTGAACGTATGCACAATAGCCAGAGCAAATAACCCTGCACCTGTCAGCTCAATCATGGTGGGAGTCATGCCCTGCCTCGGGCATTCATTTGTGCCATGCCCTATTTGCCGGGAAAAAAGTCATACCCCCTGCTTGAGGCTGGCTTCGATGAAGGTATCCAGATCACCATCGAGCACGGCCTGAGTGTTGCCAATCTCGATATTGGTGCGTAAATCCTTGATACGCGATTGATCCAGCACATAGGAACGAATCTGGTGCCCCCAGCCAATATCAGTTTTGGAATCCTCGATAGCCTGTTTGGTTTCGTTGCGTTTTCTCATTTCCGCTTCATACAGGCGGGATTTCAGCACCGTCATGGCATCGGCACGGTTGCGGTGCTGGGAACGGCCGCTTTGGCATTGCACGACGATACCGCTTGGAATGTGTGTGATCCGGACTGCCGAATCAGTTTTATTGATATGCTGCCCACCCGCACCGGAGGCACGAAAGGTATCCACCCGTAAATCGGCCGGATTAATATCGATTTCGATACTTTCATCCACTTCAGGATAGACAAAGACACTGGCAAAGGAAGTATGCCGCCGGTTGCCCGAATCAAACGGTGATTTGCGCACCAGCCGGTGCACACCGGTTTCCGTGCGCAAGTACCCATAGGCGTATTCTCCGCTGATCTTGAGCGTGGCACTCTTGATACCCGCCACATCGCCCGGAGATTCTTCCAGCAATTCCACTTCCAGACCGCGCCGCTCGCAATAGCGCAGATACATTCTCTCCAGCATCGAAGCCCAGTCTTGTGCTTCTGTTCCACCAGAACCGGATTGAATATCGACAAAACAGTTATTGGGGTCCATCGGATCAGAAAACATCCGGCGAAATTCCATCCCAGCCAATATTTCATTGAGCCGAGCAACATCATCAACGATACTCAGGAGGGTATCTTCATCGTTTTCTTCCTGAGCCATCTGCAGCAGCTCATCCGTATCGCGCAACTGGCGATCAACGGTCAGCAGGGTGAGTACAATATTTTCGAGTGATTTTTTCTCACGCCCCAGTTCCTGAGCACGTTCAGGATCATTCCAGATGGCAGGGTCTTCTGATTGACGTTCCAGTTCCGTCAGTCGGATTTGCTTGGCATCGAAGTCAAAGAAACCTCCGTAAATCGAGATTTCTTTGTTTCATATCTTCCAGCCGCTCTACTAATGCATTAAGTTGTTCTGCTTCCATCACGTATCTTCCTGGTAATTTTAATTCAAGGCTCTGAATTATACCGTAGCCTACCGCCCTGCCAGCGCTACCCAGCACGATTCAGCGATCCTCGCTTGCAAGGCTTTGAAAACCAGTGTCTCTTGAGTTCGGATCAAGTGCCTTCTGGATCTCGATGACAAACAAGCGCTTCATGTGCCACGCATTCTTGGAAGCTGAAAATGTGACAAATTGTCATATTTTCAGGATACGGCCAATGTGTCAGGTGCGATCAAAAATTTTTCGTGTGGGAAGAAGTATCCGGAGATTTCGAGGTAGAGTTGAACCAAGCAAGTTGATGGTGCAATTTGACAACCTCTCCCACAATGATGAGGGTGGGCGGTTTCAGTGCATGTTGTTGAATACGTGTGGGCAGTGTTGCCAGCGTGCCGGTCAGCACATACTGCTTGGGAGTAGTGCCTTGCTGCACGATTGCAGCCGGTGTATCGGCCTGCAGACCATGAGCAATCAGCTGTCGGCATAATTCAGCGACACCCAGCAACCCCATGTAAACCACGATCGTCTGATGCGGGCGTGCCAATGCCGCCCAGTCAAGCTGCATGGTATTGTCTTTCAGGTGCCCTGTCACAAAGATGCAGGACTGGGCATAATCCCGATGGGTAAGAGGAATCCCTGCATAACTGGCCACGCCTGATGCGGCTGTAATTCCAGGTACCACCTGGAACGGGATGCCGTGCTGCGAGAGTGTTTCGATTTCCTCGCCTCCCCGCCCAAAAATGAAAGGATCCCCTCCTTTCAAGCGTAAAACACGCTTACCTTCCAAGGCCAGTTTTACCAGCAGTTCATTGATCGATGTTTGCGGCATGGTATGCTGATTACGCGCCTTTCCAACGTAGATACGATCCGCATCCTGTCTGACCTTGTCGAGAATGGCAGGGGAAACCAGCCGGTCATAAATGACCACATCCGCCTGCTGCATCAGGCGCATGGCTCGGAAGGTCAGCAGATCTGGATCGCCCGGACCTGCTCCCACCAGGTAAACTTCACCTGCCGGAGGAGTATCCGGGCTGTTTTCCAGCATGCTCAGCAGATAATCCTGTGCTGCCTGATCTCTACCGGAAAGAACCATTTCTGCAAACGGCCCTTGCAGGATTTTTTCCCAGAAGAAACGGCGATTTTCCTGATGAGCGAAACGCTGCTTAACCTGTTCCCGGAAGCGCGCGGCATACCCGGCCAGCTGGCCATAGGCTGCAGGAATCAGGGCTTCCAGTTGCGCACGCAACATCCTCGCCAGTACGGGTGAGCTGCCGCCACTTGACACCGCAACAATGACAGGAGAACGATCCAGAATAGATGGCATAATAAAAGTGCACAGATCCGGATTATCGACCACATTGACCGGAATGTTCGCTTTCCTGGCAGCCATGGATACCATCTGATTCACTTCACGATCATCCGTGGCAGCAACGGCCAGCATCATGCCCTGCAAATGATCTGGCTGGAAAGTTTCAGTAATGTGCGTAACCGCCGCTGATTGCTGCAACAGATTCTTTAATTCATCACAGATATCAGGTGATACCACACGGATATGCGCACCTGCCCGCAACAGCAATCTGATTTTGCGGACGGCAACGTTTCCGCCACCGACAATCAGACAACAATGCTGTCTGATATCAAGAAATACGGGCAGATAATCCATTCAGGAATAAAACCGAGCAGGTGTTCCGGTTGAAAAAACTACTGGGTTACTGAACTCTCTCACGTTTATACAATTCTTCAACACTGATCCCTATGTTTGCATTACTGTCGAATGCGGTGCCCAGTGTCTTGTTATCCAGATGTTTAATATTGAGGTCATAAAATTCCTTTTTCAGCGGGAAGTATCTGACTTCTTCAACCAGTTGCCGTGCATGTTGCATATAGAACATCACAAATTCTCTGACCTCCGGCTTATCCACGGATTTGGCATTCACATAAATAAAGAGAGGGCGTGATAGTGGCTGATAACTCCCGTTCTGTACAGTAAGCATGGAAGGCAGAATATCGTCCTTGCCATTGTTAATCGCTACCGCTTTCAGTTTTTTATTATTTTCTATGTAATAGGCAAAACCAAAGAAACCCAGTGCATGCAAATCACTTGCCACTCCTTGCACAAGTACATTATCGTCTTCAGATGCTGTGTAATCTCCCCTGCTGGATTTTGTCTTGCCAACCACCGCTTCGGTAAAATAATCAAAGGTACCCGAATCCGCACCTGCGCCAAAAAGTTTGATTTTGGCATCTGGCCAGGCAGGGTTAATCTGATTCCATTTCAATATCTTCTCTTGTGCTGCAGGCTCCCATATTTTCTTCAGCTCGGCGATGGTCATGGATTGAATCCAATCATTCTTTGGATTTACCACTACAGTCAAGGCATCAAAGGCAATGGGTAGTTCAATGTACTGCACACCGGCATTACGGCATTGATCCTTTTCAGCGGATAAAATCGGACGGGAGGCATTCACAATATCAATCTCATCCCGGCAGAATTTTTTGAACCCCCCACCTGTACCAGAGATGCCTGCTGTCACCATGACACCTCCTTTTTTGGCGATCTGGAAATCTTCTGCAACCGCTTCCGTAATTGGAAAAACTGTGCTTGACCCATCTATCTTAACTAAAGGTTTGGCCTGAATAGTAGCGCCAGTTCCGCTCAGAAAAGCAAAACCAAGAATAGCAGCCAGAAATCTGGCATCGAATTTCAGTAAAGATTGCTGCATGGTAACTCTCCTGTCTTTCAAGAATTTGGTAAAAATGATTGCGGTTTATACCTCATGACTGCAGTCAGGTATGCAACAAGAATAAACAGGGTATGTTACAGGTTTGTGATAATCACTCAGCGCCCGATTGTTGAAGAAGCTGCCTGCTGACGAATTGTCTCAGCAATTTTCCTAGCCCAAAGCTCGGTTTGTGCCAGCTGTTTTCCTTCCACCATTACCCGGATCAGCGGTTCTGTTCCGGAGGCACGCAACAGTATGCGTCCATCATTACCCAGCGCCTGCTCTGCTTCATTTGTGCAGGCATTCACCACCGGATTACTACGAAAATCGAAATCCCTGGAAACTTTGACGTTGATTAACCGCTGTGGGAAGAAGGTGACATCATGCATGAACTCGGCCAGTGTCATATCAGTATCACGTAATGCGTACAAAACCTGGAGAGCCGAAATAATGCCATCCCCTGTCGTATGCTTATCCCGGCAAATAATGTGACCGGAATTTTCGGCACCTAAATGCCAGCTGTTTTGTTGCAGCAGCTCAGAAACATAGCGATCTCCAACATTGGCACGAACGAACGGAATACCTAGACGCTCAAAGGCTTGTTCCACTGCCAGATTGGTCATCAACGTTCCTACAACGCCACCCTGCAATACGTCATGCTGCTGACGATGTTTGGCGATAATATAGATCAGGCTATCACCGTCATATACCACACCATTCCCGTCCACCATCAACACACGATCACCGTCACCATCCACCGCAATCCCGATATCCGCCTTATGCTGCAATACCGAATCCTGCAATGCCTTGATATAAGTAGCACCGCATTCATGATTGATATTGAATCCGTCCGGATTGGCATAAGTTGTTACCACATCCGCCCCCAGCTCATGCATCACGTGTCCGGCCACATGGTAATCTGCCCCATGTGCGCAATCGATCACAATTCGCAGCCCTCGTAAATCAAGCTGACTGGGGAAAGTGCTCTTGCAGAATTCGATATACCGTCCTGCAGCATCCCGAAGACGCTGTACCCTGCCCAATTTGATGGATGGTGCCGTTTCCATTGGCTGCTCCAGTTCCGCCTCAATCTGCAGCTCCATACCATCCGGTAGTTTCGATCCTTTTGATGAGAAAAATTTGATACCGTTATCATCAAAGGGGTTATGGGAGGCTGAAATAACCACTCCCGCCTGAATACGCAAGGCCCGAACCAGATAGGCTACCGCTGGTGTTGGCAATGGCCCTGACAGCAATACATCCACACCCGCCGCCGAAAAACCGGCCTCCAGAGCGGATTCCAGCATATAGCCCGATATGCGCGTATCCTTGCCTATTAATACAGTAGGCCGCTTATCGGCTGCCAGTTGTTGTTCAGAAGCCAGCAACACCTTACCCACTGCGTACCCTAAGCGCAGAAAGAAATCAGGCGTAATAGGAAACTCCCCTACCTTCCCGCGAATACCATCCGTGCCAAAATATTTTTTCTTCATCGCAATGTAATTTTTTCAATAGATTTTTGAATCTGTCCTGGCCACATTTGCAAAATGAACATCCATATTTTTCAAACAGGATTATCCAGCCAGCAGATCGCCAACTCTGACACAATCAAAAAAATCCGGCAGTGGCTATCATCACAGCGCATTATGGGCAGATTTGCGAATGGATCAAGAAGCCCGGGTAAATACGATTTACTGCAGCAAAAACAGAAAATGCATCGCGTGTGGCTTTGACATCATGAACGCGAACGATCCGGGCACCATAACCAACGGCCAGCAGCGCCGCCGCCACGCTGGCATGAATCCGGTCATTCACTGTATTACCCGTAATCGTACCCAACATGGATTTACGCGAAAGGCCAGCCAGAATGGGAACATTCATACATCCAAGGCGATCCAGTTGTTGCAGTAACGCAAGATTATGCTCCAGTGTTTTGCCAAAGCCGAAGCCAGGATCAATGATAATGCGCTCCGAACCAATTCCGCTTGATTCTGCGGCCGCAATTCGCTGCTCAAGAAATAATATAACCTCTGACACCACATCCGAATATTGAGGATTACACTGCATTGTTTCCGGTTTTCCCTGCATATGCATCAAGCAAACTATGGCAGCACTGTTTGCCACGGCTTCCATCGCACCAGGAAACTGAAGTGCATTAATATCGTTAACAAGATCGACTCCGGCAGCAATTGCCACACGCATGACCTCGGGTTTTGAGGTATCAACAGATACCGGAATATTCATAGCCCGCGCGAATTCAATAACGGGCATGATGCGTGATAACTCCTCATCCGCCCCAACTGGCTGGCTCCCCGGACGCGTGGATTCGCCACCGATATCAAGGATGTCAGCTCCTTCCCGAACCAAACGTTTGACCTGTTCAATTGCTTTTTCTGTTGTATCGAAATAACCTCCATCAGAAAAGGAATCAGGAGTGATATTGATTACCCCCATGATGAGCGGGCGACTTTCTTGAAATAGCTTTGACAGTCTGTTCATTCGGGCAAGAAAAAAGCCTGTACGTAAAAACCGTACAGGCTGTTAAATGAAAATATACGATTTTTTAGATTTCGACTTTCTGCGCAGCTGGTGCTTCAGTTGCAGCAGGTTCGCCAGCAGGTTGTTTTACCTCACCGGCCGGTGAGCCAGCTGAACCTTTATCCTGTCGTGTTGAAGACGTTGGAGCTTGTGGTGGACGTGGCGGGCGACCCTCCATAATATCCTTGATCTGATCACTGTCGATCGTCTCCCACTCAAGCAACGCTTGGGTCATAGCTTCAATCTTATCCCTGTTCTCTTCAATCAATTTGCGAGCGATTGCATACTGCTCGTCAATAATACGACGAATTTCGGCATCAACCTTTTGCATGGTTGCTTCACTCAGGTTCTTGTGCGTGGTCACTGAACGCCCAAGAAACACCTCTCCCTCGTTTTCACCATATACCATAGGTCCCAGTGTTTCAGACATACCCCACTGTGTAACCATTTTACGAGTGGTATCGGTTGCACGCTCAAAGTCATTGGAAGCGCCAGTAGTCATCTGATTCATGAATACTTCTTCTGCAATACGGCCACCAAACATAACCGATATGGTCTGCAGAATTTGATCACGATCCATACTGTAACGATCCTCGGAAGGCAACTGCATGGTGACACCCAATGCGCGTCCACGCGGAATGATCGAGACCTTATGAACCGGGTCGGTTTTAGGTAGCAAGTAAGCCACTACTGCATGTCCGGATTCATGATAAGCCGTATTGCGACGCTCATTTTCCGGCATTACAACGGAGCGACGCTCAGCTCCCATCAGGATTTTGTCTTTTGCACGTTCAAAGTCGTCCATATCAACCAGACGTTTACCGGCGCGTGCTGCAAACAGCGCAGCTTCGTTGACTAGATTGGCAAGATCCGCACCTGACATACCAGGCGTACCTCTGGCAATGATGCTGGCCTGGACATCAGGTGACAAAGGAACCTTACGCATGTGTACCTGCAAAATTTGTTCCCGGCCACGAATATCCGGCAATGGCACAACCACCTGTCTATCGAATCGGCCTGGACGCAACAAAGCGGGGTCAAGAACATCAGGACGGTTGGTAGCAGCAATTACAATGACACCCATGTTGCCCTCAAAACCATCCATTTCAACCAGCAACTGATTGAGGGTCTGCTCGCGCTCGTCATTTCCCCCGCCCAGGCCGGCGCCACGCTGACGACCAACGGCATCAATCTCGTCAATAAAGATAATGCAGGGTGCGTGTTTTTTCGCTTGTTCAAACATGTCGCGAACTCTGGATGCACCCACACCCACAAACATTTCAACAAAATCCGATCCGGAAATGCTGAAGAACGGTACTTTAGCCTCACCAGCAATAGCACGGGCAAGCAGCGTTTTACCTGTTCCCGGGTTACCGCACATCAAAACTCCGCGCGGAATACGTCCACCCAGTTTCTGGAAACGGGAAGGATCTTTCAGGAATTCGACCAGTTCAGCCACTTCTTCCTTGGCTTCTTCACAACCAGCTACATCCGCAAAGGTGATATTGTTGCTTTTGTGATCAAGCATCCGGGCTTTGCTTTTCCCAAACGAGAATGCACCGCCACTCTTGCCACCCCCTTGCATTTGGCGCATGAAAAAGATCCAGACTGCAATCAGTAACAGCATAGGGAACCACGATACCAACACGCTCATCAGCATGGATGGTTCTTCTTCCGGCTTGGCTTCAACAGCCACTCCCGCCTTCAACAAATCACTAACCAGCCATGGATCGGAAGGTGAATGGACGATAAAAGCGCGGCCATCTGTTTTCGTACCTCTCAAGGTACGACCATCAATGACCACCTTGGCAATTCTACCTTGGTGCATTTCACCGATGAACTGCGAATACTCCATAGGAGGCTGTGATGGCTGACGCGAAGAGAATTGATTGAATACTGTCATCAGTACCAAAGCAACTACCAGCCAGATAGCCATGTTTTTAATCAAGTTATTCATATTAGCTCCTCAAATTTGCTTCTTGACGAAACCGGGTTTTTGGAACACTACGGCTTTTCTTTTACAAGGTTGTTACCGCAGTCTATCAGATTATTTTTTCCAGCCCCAGCAAATATACCTCTTTACTACGATCTCGCGAAGCCTTTGGTTTCCTGATAACGACTTTTGCAAAATCAGCCTGCACCATCTTCCGGAATGCCTCAAAATCACTTCCCTGGAAAACTTTGACAAGAAAATTTTTCCCGGGGTTCAAATGTTCTCGGCAAAACATCAAGGCAAGCTCGGCAAGATACATGCCTTGAGCCTGATCACTGACTCGGACACCGGTAAGATTGGGAGACATATCGGAAATTACAAGATCCACCCGCTTTCCACCCAGCGCTGCTTCCAATGTTACCAAAACCTCATTCTCCCGAAAATCTCCCTGAATAAACGTCATACCTGGTAATGGTTGCATACCCAGTATATCTAGTGAAAAAACGGCTCCAGTCGGGCCGACTGATTCGAGAGCAACCTGAGACCAGCTACCCGGAGCCGCTCCCAAATCGACAACTGTCATTCCTGGAACAAAAAGAGCATCACGCTCGGCGATCTCCTGCAATTTATATGCGGCACGAGAGCGATAGCCTTCGTGGTTAGCCTTGCGAACAAAATTATCATTGATATGGGCTTTTATCCAGGCCCTGCTGGTTCTGGCTGATTTCATCAGGTAAAATCAAACACTTTTAGGAAGATTGAATGCTCGAACTTGACATGGCACAGCGTCGGCAGCTTGCAGCCAGCGCACATCACCTCAACCCCGTAGTTATGATCGGCAAGGATGGCCTGACCGAGAATGTTATCAGCGAGCTGGATCGAAATCTTCTGAAGCATGAACTTATCAAAATTAAAGTGCTGGAAGGTGACCAAGAGCAAAGAACCGCTTTTCTGGAACAAATTTGCCTTGCATTAAACGCGGCACCCGTCAGGCATATCGGAAAAATTTTGATTATATATCGCTTCAATCCTGACAAAAAAATTGCTGCCACCACAACACCAGCCAAAGCCAAAGCCAAAGCCAAACCAAAATCAGAACCTAAATCGCGCTCCCAATCCGCTCAATCTGTAAAGAAAAACAAATTGCGGAAATAACCTCCAGATCCGGCATTAGAGCATTAGATTTTCATCCTTCACCAGAAAATACAGAAAAAAGCTGATCCAGTTACTACAAACGACCCTATCCATAGCGCCTTTCCCCAAAAATACAAACCTCGTCACCGAGCCAGATTCCATAATATCGCTTGATCTGGTATAACTCAGCCCAGTTAACATATACGGAGACATACTATGAGAACGAAACTTGAATTGCCGATTCAGGAATTTACCACCCCCTATCCCATCACTGGTCGTGAGGACAGTACAATTGATGAATTACTGGATATCATCAATAAACTAAAGGTACGCCATGTTCCCATTATGGCAAATGGTAAAGCTATAGGCATTGTTAGTGATCGTGATCTCAGAGTCGCCTCAGCCTTAAGTGCGCGCGAAAAATTTTTAGTCAAAGCTTCCGATTTAATGACTCCCGATCCCATAACCTTCCAGGAAAACACATCTATCGAAGATGTTATTTTAAAAATGTCCGAAAAGAAGATAGGCAGTGTGCTGATATCCGATAAAGAAGGTGAATTACGCGGCATATTCACCGTAACTGACGCTCTGGATATATTGCTGGAAATATTGCGAGGTAAGCAATGACGAAAGTTCGTGATTTGATGACTTCGATGCCACAAACAATAGGCTTCGATATATCGGTAGAAAAAGCCCAGACCATGATGAAGGAATATGCCTGTCATCATCTCCCGGTGCTTGATGGCGGAAAATTGGTTGGAGTATTGAGTGACAGGGATCTTTCCATGGCAAGACATGGCTCAGCCAATATCAAAAACGAACAGCTCGTCATGGATCTCATGACAGATACGCCTATTGTCATTGATCCTTCTGCTGAAATCAGCACAGCTATCCAAACCATGCTGAATAATAAAATTAACAGCCTGATAGTCAGATCCGAAGGAGGTCAGCCTTGGGGCATTCTTACCTCAACCGACCTTCTCCGTTATGTCATGGACAAAGCCTGAGGCATATAGTCGAACCCGGTTGCAGGATCATATCACCTGATCCTGCAAACACTGGAAAACAAGGTCACACCCACCTAAGGATCCTCTGAAAAGCTACCTGCGTTGTCATTTCTGCGTTAAAAATCAGCTCAAAATGCTCATTTATTACGTATAAACTCCGCTTTTTCGCCAATTTTTGCCTTGAACTGACTGCCTCGCTGACGTTTTTCAGAGGTTCCCTAATACCTCTCCCATCAGGCCTCATACGCTTTATACAGCCTTACCTAAGAACCTCTGATCAATCCGCCTTCCATAAGCCACATTGCAGGAAAAATCATGATGATCGCAAGAAACGCGACGAAGGTTGTAACTATTCCACGATGCCGTTATATCTTGAACGCAGCATAAAAAAAACGGAATGCACCCAATCTCGGGCTGCATTCCGTTTATCAGCTTCCGTATAAGAAAACGGCCGCTGTTTTATCTCTTGACAGTCAATACGGTCTGGCCAGAATAATAAAATGCCAGGTTATCGATATCTTCGGCACTTAAGGCAGCTGCCATACCAGCCATGACCGGATCCTTACGTACTCCTGCCTTGTAATCTTTCAATGCTTTTGTAATATAGGTTCTGGGCTGGCCGCCAATTTTCGGAAACATTGGCGCTGGACTATTGCCATCCACTCCGTGACAGGATGCGCAAACTTCCTCAGCTTTCTTCTTGCCGGCTTCAATATCCGCTGCAATCACTTGTCCTGATAAAAGAAATACTGCCCCGCTTACTGCGGCTACCAGATAATTTTTCATATTGTTTATATCCCTTGGATTAAGAAGAATGATCAATTGCCAGCGTAGTACGCTGCCAAGGCATCAATATCCTCATCGGAAAGTGTCCCAGCGATACCAACCATGGTCGGATGGTTACGCTCTCCAGATCTGTAATCTTTCAGCGCCTTGACCAGATAAACTGAATGTTGCCCCCCCAGTTTGGGCACATGATAAACGTAAGGATATGCAGTGCGATACCCCTCTATACCATGACAGCCTTGGCACATAACGATTTTGCTCTTAACCGAATCAGTTTCCCCGGCTGCACTTGCCATGCCGGAAAACGACAGAATCATGCCAGAAGCGATAAGTAGTTTAATGGCTGCTGCCTTTTTCACTTTTGCATCCTCCTCTCAAAAAAAATGAACTTTAAACGATGGGTGTTGTTTAGTCAATGAAGGTTGTAGCTATGTCCCTGTTGTTTATAGGGAAATCTATATTTATCAATTCTTTTTTTGGATCAAATCCGCTTTATTTTGTTTACTTTCCAGCACTTCCCAGCGGCTATAGCATAATGAAAGCTCATTCTCCAGCACTGCAGCACGCGCCTGCAATTCCATTGCTTCATTATGGTTATCCTTGTAAATGGCAGGATTGCTCAATTTCTGCGTAATAACGACCTGTTCTTTTTCGAGCACATCAATTTTTCCCGGTAATGCAGCCAGCTCTTTTGCTTCCTGATAGCTCAATCCGGCAGAAGCAGATAGTTTTTCCTTTTTAACCAGGCTCGGCTTCGCCACTGGCGTGGAAATAGTGCTACCGCCCTCCTTCTGCGAAATTTTTTCGGCTAACCGGGATTGCTGCCATTCCTGGTAACCGCCTGCATATTCACGCACATATCCATTGCCTTCAAAGACGATTGCCTGAGTTACGACATTATCAATGAAGGCACGATCATGACTGACCAGAAAAAGCGTGCCAGTATAGTCCTGCAACAATGTTTCCAGCAATTCGAGCGTCTCGATATCGAGATCATTGGTAGGTTCATCCAGAACCAGCACATTGGCCGGGCGTGTAAACAGCCGGGCAAGCAGCAGGCGGTTGCGTTCCCCGCCAGACAGGGATTTCACAGGCGACCGGGCACGCTGGGGTGGAAAAAGAAAATCTTCCAGATAACTGATGACATGCCGCCGGGCACCATCAATCTCGACAAACTCCGAGCCCTGGCTGATGGAATCAATCAGGGTCAAATCCTCGTTCAACTGCTCGCGCAACTGGTCAAAATAGGCAATGGATAATTTGGTACCCAATCGTACAGTACCGGAATCCGGCTGCAATTCCCCCAGTATCAGTTTCAGCAGCGTGGATTTCCCCGCACCATTGGGGCCCAGCAGTCCAACCCGGTCACCGCGCATAATGCGGCAGGAAAAATCACGGATAACGGTTTTATCTCCAAAACGTTTGGTTACATGATCCAGCTCTGCTACCAATTGGCCGGAATGCTGCCCGGCATCCACCCGGAAACTGACATTGCCGACCCGATCCCGCCGCGCGGCACGCTCCAGCCGCAAAGCCTCCAGCCGCCTCACCCTGCCCTCGTTGCGCGTGCGTCTGGCTTGAATACCCTTGCGTATCCAGATTTCCTCCTGATCCAGCACCTTGTCGAACTTCCGGTTATGAATCGCCTCAACCTCCAGCAACTCCGCCTTCTTTTGCTGATAAGAAGAGAAATTGCCCGGAAAACTTTTCAACTCACCGCGATCCAGTTCAACGATACGGGTCGCCACGTTATCCAGAAAACGCCGGTCATGCGTAATGAAAATCACGCTGCCGGGAAAATTCTGCAGAGTTTCCTCAAGCCATTCGATAGAGGCAAAATCCAGATGATTGGTCGGTTCATCCAGCAACAGCACATCCGGCGACACCACCATGGCCCGCGCCAGCGCCACCCGCTTTCTGGCCCCGCCCGACAATGTACCCACGATGGCATCTTCCGGCAGTTCAAGCCGGTTGATTGCTGTTTCCACCTTGTGATGCAGACTCCAGCCATTTTGTGCTTCCAGCACACCCTGCAGATGCTGCATACGCTCCAGTAATTCCTCCGTATCCGCCCCTTCCTCACCCAGTGCATGAGAAACATCGTGATAATCCAGCAGGGTTTGTGCCAGCGTACCCAGACCGCGTGCCACCTCAGCAAAGACAGTACCGCTTTCATCAAGCACTGGTTCCTGCGAAACATAGGCAACATTGATGGCAGGCGCCATCCACAACTGTCCATCGTCCAGGTTGATTTCACCTGCCAGTGCGCGTAACAGACTGGATTTTCCCGTGCCGTTACGTCCGATCAAACCGATCCGTTCATCCGGATCGAGCTGCAGCGCGGCATGATCGAGCAAGGCATGATGCCCAAAGGCCAGACAGGCATTATCAAGAGTCAGAAAAGGCATGAAAAAATCGGCAATATCAAGGCGGGTTAACCCATAAACGGAAAATGACAGCGCGCCATTATACTCCGGCAACCCAACCCCGGACCAACAGGCTGCACATTGCCATATCCCCGGCCTTGCCTGACCCGCCTCATCCGGTTGGCAACGGTTTGCTATACTTTCCTTCCCCGAAAAATATATCTTGAATTTGCATGCCCTCAGAAAAAATTGCCCTGACCCAGACCGTACAAAAAGGCGGATGTGCAGCAAAAGTGGCTGCGACCGAATTGCGCCGGATTTTGCAGCAAATCCGTTTTCCAGCCGCACATGATGCCCTGCTGGTAGATGGCCGCTATTTCGATGATGCCGCCATCTACCGGATCAACGAAACCACCGCGCTGGTACAAACACTGGATTTCTTCACCCCGATCGTCGATACCCCAAAGCTTTTTGGCGAAATCGCCGCTGCCAATGCGCTCAGCGATGTCTATGCCATGGGCGGCAGACCAGCCACCGCCATGGGTATCCTGGCATTTCCGCTGGCCATGCTGCCCGGAGAAGTCATCGTTGATGTCCTGCAAGGAGCCAGTGACAAAATTGCCGAAGCCGGTGCCAACTTCGTCGGCGGGCATTCGATCGACGATGACACACTCAAATTCGGCCTGTCGGTCACTGGTTTTGTCAATCCACAGCAGGTATGGACCAATGCGGGCGCACAACTGGGGGATCTCCTGATTTTGACCAAGGCGCTGGGAACAGGCACCCTGACTGCCGGCCTGAAACGGCAGCAACTACGCGAAGAAGATATTGTTGAAGCGCTCGACAGCATGACAACCATCAACAACGCCATCGACTTCATTCCACCGGATTGGCAGACAGCCATCCATGCCGCCACCGACATTACCGGATTCGGTTTTTCCGGCCATGCCATGCAACTGGCCAATGCCAGCAACGTAACGCTGCAGATTGAAACCAATCAGCTTCCCCGGTTTGGCAAGGCGCTTCACTGTCTGGAAAGCGGTTTTCTGACCAAGGCACACCGGACAAACGCGGAATACACCACGCCGCATATCGACGATACCAGGCTGGATGCACTGCACAAACTGCTGATCCATGACCCGCAAACCAGTGGTGGATTGTTATTGAGCATTGCACCTGAAGCCGGCCAGCCCCTGCTGCAAGCCTTGCACAGCCGATTCCCGATGACCGCAATCGTCGGCACCGTCCAACCTCGTCAAGAAAAAGCGGTGCAGTTTGTTTAATCACAACATCAGCATTGATGAACTGACCGCCCTGTTTCTGGCGGATACACCACTGATCGACGTGCGCGCTCCCGTTGAATTCACACAAGGTGCCCTGCCCGGCGCAATCAACCTGCCTATCCTCAACGACGAGGAACGTGCGCGCGTTGGTACCACCTACAAGCAGCAAGGAGCCGAAGCAGCAGTCCAACTGGGTTACACGATGATTTCGGGTAGCGTAAAACAGGATCGCATGCAGCAATGGCTGGATTTCATCCGGCAGCACCCCCAAGCCGTGCTGTATTGCTTTCGTGGTGGCAAACGCTCGCAGATCACGCAGCAATGGCTGAAAGAAGCCGGGATCGACCGGCCGCTGATTACCGGCGGCTACAAACTGGCGCGCCAGTTCTTGATCAGCACCATTGATCGTTTCCATGAAAAGCATCGCCTGCTGGTCATCACTGGCCCGACAGGCAGCGGCAAAACCCGGCTACTTCACGAAATCAGTCATCGTTATCCCGCACTCGATATTGAAGCCATCGCCCGGCATCGCGGCTCTGCATTTGGTGGCATGGGTATCCCCCAGCCTTCGCAGGTGGATTTTGAAAACCAGCTTGCCATCAATCTGCTCAAACTGAGCCAGAATGTCCAAACCAACCCTGTGCTGGTAGAAGATGAAAGCCGGCATACCGGCAAGGTGTGCTTGCCCGCCAGCTTCTTTGAACACATGCGCAGTGCCGAAATCATCTGGGTGGATGAGCCAGTGGAAGCCCGGGTCAACAACATCTTCGAGGATTACATCCTCACCACACCCATCGGCCAGGCGCATCAAACCCGGAAAGCAACGACATTTCCGGATCTGGCCGGTAAAACCGGAGCAACGCCATACCAGCAGGCGCTAGCATTATTCGACCAATACGCCGCTGCCTTGCAAGCCATCAGCAAAAAACTGGGCGGTGACCGATTCCAGGAAGTCTCGCTGGATCTTGATTTCGCACGATCCGATTTTGAGAATAAAAATGAAATCTGGACGAACAAAGTCTGGATAGAAAAGCTGGTGAAATACTATTACGACCCGCTCTACCTTGGCTCCCTGCAACGCCGCCAAGTCAACCCCTGCTTCAAAGGCTCAAAGCAGGCCGTTATCGACTATCTACACACCCGCGCCACCTGAGATTGAGAAAGATCTGACGAATCTTTTGTGCGCCCCGGCACTGCCTCTGTCTGGCCGGTTTCCGCACACATCTACAGCACCTTATGCTGTTCACCGGTGGCTTTTCCGGCTGCCTCGGCCAGTTTCAATTGGCTGGCATTAGCACTGACCAGCTCCTGCAGCAGAAACAAAATCCCTACAACCACCAGCGACGCTCCAGGATATTTGTCAAAACGATTTAGGCAAAATTGTTTGTAATTGCAGGGTACAACCATCGCAGGGTGCACTTTATGCGCCAAACCCAAAGCTTGCGGTGCTGCAGTTCGTACTTCTCCAACAGAATGGTGCATGGATGCACCCTGCAGACTACGAGCTGGGTTGCCGCGTCGGCTTGCAGCCTCCTCGCAAAGACGGGATAAGGGGTAGGAGAATTCCATTTCGCCCCCTTCACTGTCCTTGTGAACATCATCTCGCACCCTCTCGCTATCCTTGCGAACATCATTTCGCTCCCCTCGCCGTCTTTGCGAGAAAGCCGCAGGCTGACGAAGCAATCCAGCAGCAACAGTTACCAATCTCGTCATTACGAGCCCTGAAAGGGTGGTGAAGCAATCCAGTTATTCCGCCGTGAAGATGTCCAGTTTTGGCAGGTTGTCCACAATCTTCAGCGTTTCCAGGCTCACGCGGACGACGCGGCAGAACAGTTCGAGCGGGTAACGCGGGTTGTGCATGGTTTCAATCGCCCAGTCGTTGGCGTCGTTGACTATGCCGCTGTCCTTGTCGGTTTTGACACCCTGCCGTTCCATCACCCAGTCGAGCGCGGCTTTGCCGTTGACGATGTAGTCCCACGCTGCTGGCGGAATGTTCTTGATCGTGATTTTGTCATTGTAAAGGACGGTAGTTTTATCACCCTTCTTGGCAAATTTCATTTTCTCGACGCGGTAGTCGGCATCGCTGCTGACGTGGTGCTTTTCGATGGTCAGCGGGTACGGTTCGATGATCTCAAAATTCAGGTGCAAACCCGGGCTGGCTGACTGCGCAGGCTTCGGCAGCACGACCGAACTGACGTAATTCGGCCAACATTACCAGATAGTGAAGATCGCGTAGATTCATGCATCACCTCAACTCATGCGCACTGCCTAGCAGAGGGTAGGAGCGCCATGGCACGTTATCCCCCAACCTTGTGGAAGGTATTGGTGTCGGTGTGGTTCATTTCCTTACCTCCAAGGGACGCCATGCGCAGCACCAGCGTTTGATCGTAGGTGAAGCTACCATCATCGTTGAAGGTGAAGGTGTTATCAAAGCTCATGAGCTCGGCGTTCTGCGACAGATACTTGTTCTGCAGGATGCCGTAGTTGGGATCACCCGGGCGCGCCTTGAGCACGACCTTCTTGTCACGTGGACCGGCGTCACCGCCCGCAATCATCGCAATTCCACGGCCGAATACAACGACCCGCATCACCTGCCCGTTTACGCGATCCCACAGCAGATAACCGATCTCATCGTGAAACGGCTCCATGGCTTCCTCGCCATGGCGCCAAGCGGTAAAGCCGAACTTCAGCCCGTCCAAGTTCTGCCGTCCGTTGGTTTGCTTGGGGATAGGATGAAACCAAGCCTTTTCAAAATAGCTGGTCTTGACGATCTTGTCGTCTTCGTAGCGGAAAGAAACATCAACACCGACATTACCCTCCCACTCGCCGACGAGCGGGGTAAGTGGGCCAAGGCGTTGAGGACCAAGAATTTCAGACATGATATATCTCCTCTACTTTCGTGGTTAATGGAGCTTTCATTGTGTATATAACACATTCAATTGGTCAAATTCATTTTTACTATCATTTCTATATATGATGACTATTAATCACTTCGGCATCTCCGGAGAAGAGCCGCACAACCTCCACAAATCAGCCATCCCGAGAGATCGTAGCCGCATGAATACGAAACGGATGAGCCCTGGAGTCATCGACTTCAAGCTCGGTGTTGTAAAAGCTAATCATGCTGCTCATATTGGCTTGCAACCTGTCTTTGCTGGCGTTGTAAGCCCAGGCATCGCGGTTGGTCACCACCCCCAGAGAGAAATTATCAAACAGCTTCAGCTCATTGCTTTTCTTGTCGCCCAGCGCGATGTATTCCCCAAAGCAGCCATCGCGCTGCCGTAGCCAGTCGCCATGCGCATCGGGGACGATGGTTTGCCAGTCGAGAATACCGCCCACGCTTGCAAAACTGGCGATTTTTTCCAGCTTTTCCTCTCGGCTTAAATAATCACCAATATCGTGAAACAAGATGCGCCCATGCTCGCTGGCCTGCGGGTTTTTGACCAGCAGCGAGATGGCAATCGGGGCACGGCTGCCACCGCCAAATATCTTGCCGCCTTCTTTACGCGAAAGTTCGCCCGAAGTGCGCTGATTACCCCGCAAATGAAAGATTTGGATGCTGGAAAATTCCTCGGCCAGACACTTGCGTAAGCCATCCGCCGTGTTGGCCTCCACCCAGCTCGCGTTGGTGACAAAGCCAATCACCCCGGCATTGCCGATGCGGTCGGAGGCCCAGCGAATGGCGCGGATGTAGCTATCGTACAAGGTGTTTTTGTTGGTGGCTTTTGAGTCTGCAGCGTAGGTGGAGCGGATGCGTTTATCCAGATGTGGGTACTCCACGTTGGCGTTGTTGTCGTTGGCGCTGGTTTGGCCTGCTGAATACGGCGGATTGCTGTTCCCGGGTGTTGGCCGGGTTTTCCAGAATGGCGGTGATGCGGTCGATATGGGTGCGGGCGATTTTGGCAATGTCGTTGGCCCAGTCTTCCCAGTGGTGGCGGTTGCCGACTTTTTCCATCAGTTTGGCGTAGATAGCGCGCTCGATTTCGCCGATTTCGTATTGAAACTCGCTTTGCACCGGCACCCGGTAATCCGCTGAATTCTGACCGATACCAAAGCTGCCCCCGGCGGATATTCCATTTTCCCTCTTGGGTTTACGCGGTTTAGGGGAAATTTTATCGGTGATGGCAATGACTTCCATCTTGCTGGTGTCTTTGCCGATCAGGTCGAGTTTGTTGACCATGGCATCGAAGCGATCATCGTGCGAGCGCAGGGCTTGCAGTACTTGCCAGACGACTTTGTAGGTCACGTTGTCGTTGAGGGCTTCGTGCGGTTCCACCCCGGCCGGGATGACGACCGGCAGGATGACATAGCCGCGTTTTTTGCCGGGAGCGTTGCGCATGACGCGGCCCACTGATTGCACCACGTCCACCTGCGAATTGCGCGGAGTGAGAAACAGCACGGCATCCAGCGCAGGCACATCCACGCCTTCGGAAAGGCAGCGCACGTTGGAGAGGATGCGGCAGGTGTGGTCGGGCGGCGTTTGCTTGAGCCAGTCCAGTTTTCCCTCTTTTTCGCTGGCATTCATGCCGCCATCCACATGCTCGGCCTCGCAGCGCAGGCGTGCGGCCTGTTCGAATTCTTCGGATTCCTGATACGCCTCGACCACGGCCTGGAACATCGAGGCGATCTGTCTGGAGCTGACCTTGTGCGTGCGGCTGCCGCGACTCAATTCAATCACCTGGCAGAACGCCACGGCACGCTGCATCGGCTGGCTGTCACCGGTCAGATCATCCGTCATCCCCTGTTTGGATAGCGCTTTCCAGCAGCCGATGATTTTGGCGGCGTCATCCACCTTGAGCTGGTTGTCCGGATTTTTCAGCAGTTCCTGAATGCGGCGGCTGACGTGCGCTTCTTCCACCGCCAGCACGATGACCTTGTAATCGCACAGTAGGCCGCGCCGGACAGCTTCCGAAAATGTGATGACATACAATTCCCGGCCGTAGAGCGTTTCATCATCCATGGAGCACAGCGCTACGTTGTCCTTTTCAGCGCTGGCCTTGGCCAGTTCACCATAAATGCGCGGCGTGGCGGTCATGTAAAGCCGCTTGGCGGCGTGCAGATAATCGTGGTCGTGCACACGTACAAAGGCGCTTTCGTCATCGCCATCAAAGGTGGCGCCGGTGGTGCGGTGCGCTTCATCGCAAATGATGAGATCGAATGCGGGCAGCTGGTGGTTTTGCTGGGCGCGGCTGATGACTTCGATGGAATGGTAGGTGCTGAACACTACGCTCATGTGTCCGGTGTCGTGGCGCTTGCCCATTTCTGTGGCCAGCCGGGCGGGATCGGTGGTGGCCGGATAACGCAGTTCGTGCGTGAAGGTTTGCACGGTGTCGTCATCCTTTTTGCGTTTTTTGCCAACATCGCTATCCGAACAAACGGCAAAGCTGTGCAGCGGGATTGCGCTTTCCTGTGTCCATTCGGTGAGCGTTTGCGACAGCAGATTGAGGCTGGGGATCAGAAATAACACACGCCCACCGCTACCCGCCAGCGATTCAGCAATCTTGAGAGCGGTGAAGGTTTTGCCGGTGCCGCAGGCCATGATGAGCTTGCCACGATCGGCAATGGAGAGGCCGTGCCGGACGGCATTCAGTGCGGTTTTCTGGTGGTCGCGCAGCTGCTTTCTGGGCTTGATGACCGCCGTGGCCGCCTTGGGCTGGTACTGCGCCCAGTCGATCTGACTGTTTTCCAGATCGTGCAAGTCGATCTTGCTGACCGGCGGTTGCTGGTCGCGCAAGGCTTCTTCCGCATGTTCGCTCCAGTGAGCAGTTGTGCTGACGATGAGGCGGTGGCTGAACGGTTTTTTGCCGGATGCGGTAAAGAAGCTGTCGATGTCGGCTTTCTGCAGGCGGTAGTCTTCTGCATACAGCTTGCACTGGATGGCGTGGTGCTCGCCGGTGTGCGTGATGGCAACCAGATCAATGCCGGTATCTCTTGCATCCTGTTGCTGCTGCTTTGCCCAGTCAGCGTACATCAGTACTTGGCTGTAGAGATCGCGGTAGCTGGCTTCGTGGCGCAAATAGCACAGGATCAGTTCTTCAAAATAAGTACCTTTTTCGCGTTCGGTAGCCGCAGCATGGCGATAGGTATCCAGCAGGGTTTTCAGTGCTGACATGGGATCGTTTTATCTGGAATGAATCGGGCAGATGGAAAATATCCATCCGGAGGCTGCATTTTAAGCCATCCGGCAGAGAGTTCAGTGGATGCTGACGGGATATTTCTGCTACTGTTTGAATCTGTCAAAAAATCAGGGTTGTATGGAGATGTGATGAACAGTTCGGATAACGGGGCGGTGGTTTTCGTGCATGGGCTGCTGGGTTTTTCCTCTTTTTCCATTCTTGGGAAGGAGGTGCAGTATTTCCGGAATCTGCATTCCGGTTTGCAGGACGGCACCCGGCCGGTTTTCTTCCCCGCACTGCCTGCCACCGGGTATATCGAGGATCGCGCACGCGTGCTGGCCGGTTTTCTGGCGCATATCAACGCGGACCGGATTGATCTGATCGCGCACAGCATGGGCGGGCTGGATTGCCGCTATCTGATCAGTCAACTGGATCAGATGCACCGGGTGCGAAGTTTGACCACGGTATCCACGCCGCATCATGGCTCGCCTTTGGCAACATGGTCTATCGGGAAATCGAATGCGTGCTTTCGCTGGATGCATTCCATCTCTACGCCCGCCGTTCATGATCTCACCCCGGAAGCCTGTGCCCGCTTCAACCGGGAGATTGTTGACCGGGAAGATGTCCGGTATTGCTCATACGCGAGCATGCGCCCCCCTGCCGATATGATGTTCATTTTGCGCCCCTGGGGGAGGATGATTGCTGCAGACAGCGGCGACAACGATGGGATGGTGTCTGTGGCATCGGCGCAGTGGGGAGAATTCCGGGGCGTATTGCAGGCCGATCATTTTGAACTGACCGGATGGAGTTTCGCCCTGCCAAATGCACGCAAGGCACGGCCGTTCAATCATCTCCGGTTTTACCGCAATCTGGTGCGAACGCTTGCCGAAAATCACGCATTACCGTTTAACCATTCTTCAAACGCGGGAGGAAAAACACGATGACTAGCGAAAAATCCGGGAGAGGTCTGATCTTTTACTTTTATTCAGGCTTGTTTATTGCAGTCAGTGTGTTTTTTATTGGTGCGGTTGTGCTTTTGTTTTACGCCAGCACGCAGACAAATCAAATCCATTTGCCTGCAAGCACGGCAGATACCCCGATCTACATGCAGATTGCGTCATGGTTTGATCCGGTCTTTTTTCAATACAATCTGGCACTGCTGGTGTTTGCTGTCGGAATCATTCCGCTGGTGACGCTGTGTTATATCAGTGCGATGTCCGAGGAAAAAAAGCGGCGCCTGCAAAGAGATCTTCCACCCGCAATTTATTTGGCCAACAGCGGTTACATTCAAAGCTACCTGGGCAAGATTTTCAATATACGCAACTATCTGGGCAGCATGATGACCCTGATGTTTGTGGTGATTTTTGGCTGCATGATTATTCTGCTGCTGAAACCGGCACCACTGGCGCTGCCGGATCTGACGCACGGCAACGGTGTGGATTACTACAGAGGTGCCAATTTCCTCATGCTGGGCACCTATATGAAGTCATATATGGATGGGACCGGGGAATATCTTGATGTGCTTATCTACACTCTGACTGCTTTCCAGTTCGGCTTTCTGGGTGGTTATGTTTATTTTATCGGGCTGATGGTGCGGAGCTATTTCACACTCGACATGACGCCCAATATTTTTATCAGCAGCAGTGTGCGCATGATTACAGGGTCTTTGCTGGCACTGGTGTTGAGCTATTTTTTTATTGATCCCGGCGGATTGGATCTGAGCCAGGCCTCCGATGTAAATGAACACGGCAAGATTTCAGGAGTGGATGAAATCCTGATCAGGAGTTTGCCTGTATGGAGTTTCTTTATCGGTTATTTTCCCAATCGCGGGCTGGCGTTTCTCGAAAATATCGCGACCAAGGCTCTGGGGCTGGCCCGGGTGCACGAATTTGCTTCGCCACTCTCGGATTTGCCGGGAATCAACTATAACCATGAAATCCTGCTCAACCGGGAGGGTTTCGATAATATCGAGAATCTGGCGAATGCCAATGCGCTGGATCTTGCCCTGCGCACCGGCTTCAGCTATTCGCAACTGGTACAGTGGATTAGCCAGGCACGTTTGCATGGTTATTTGCGCAATGATTACCACGCTTTTGTCGAGCATACCGGCATCGTTTCACTGGATGACTTTATTCATTTTTGCCGCACGATAAAACTGCGGGATAGTTCTGCTGATCCGGTTGAAATGATTACGGCCAGTCTCAGGAATGGGAAAAATGATTTTTCTGAAAAAATCCGTATTCTCAACTATCTGGTAGAGGCAAACGATACCGTCACAGACATGCTTCATCCGGCAGGCAATCAGGATGACACCGCTGCTTCTGAAGCTATCCGGGAGTAGCTTTTGGGGAAAGGAAGATCATTTGCTGCCTGTACTACTTCCGTCAGTATCAGCAATGCTGTACTCCTGCCGGACTTTTTCAAACAGACAAACGGCAGCTGCGGCAGCGACATTAAGTGATTCGGCACAGCCCGGCATCGGTATTTTCACGCGCTGCTGCGCCATTTCCAGCAATTTTTGCGAGACCCCGCCCCCTTCGCTGCCAAAAATAAACATGGCTGCACCCCGCAAATCCGTTTGATAAAGATTACCGGCCTGATTCAGCGTGGTGGCTACAATTTTTCCATCAAACCGATGGGCAATTTGTACCAGATCGGCATTTTCATGGATGCGCAGGGAAAAATGTGCGCCCATTCCGGCCCGGAGTGTTTTAGGCGACCAGCTATCGGCACAGCCTGCGGAAAGAAAAATATCCGTGACACCGGCTGCTGCAGCCGAGCGCAAAATTGAACCGAGATTACCGGGGTCCTGAATACCTTCCAGCGAGATCCAGAAAGGGGTTTGATCTGTATCTGCCAGCATGGCGGGCCGGGGGATGTTCACCAGTGCAAGCACGCCAACCGGGGTTTTGACTGCGGATATCTGGCTGAATAATGTATCGCTCAGCATCACACAATCCACCTTGCTCAAATGCTTCTGGATGTGTAAAAGCAGCTGGCCAATTTCAGGGTGCTGGCTGCCGGACTCACTCACAATCAGCTGCTCCGGTACCCAGCCGGATGCCAGGCACGATTGGAGCAAATGGGTGCCGTCCAGCAGCGCCACGCCTTCGTCACGGCGATAACGCGCCGAATGTTGCAACTTCAGCAGTTTTTTGGGTAAGGGATGTTCGCGAGAAGTAATATGGCGCACGCCGCTGTCATTTGCAGGTCAGTTCGATGACGGCATGCTATCAGGAATACAGAGCGGAAAGAACAAACCTGGTACTCTGGTGCCCACACTAGACGAATGATGAGATCGGGAAGGAACGGTTAATTTGGTAGCCGAAAACGCCGGGCTTTGGTCATGGAACGCTATTTACCCAGCAGGTTACACAATCAGTGCGACTGGCCGTTGTAACCTGCGGGCAAAACCCTACCAGGACCCGGTTGCTGCAGTGGAATCAAACCGCAGCGAATGCCTTTTACTCTGTTGTCCTTGGCTTTCCTCCCCCTTCTTGATCTTCAGCGGGAATCTGGTGGAATGGCTGAACAGTTTTTCCGTACGATGACGAATCCGGTGAATTGGGTACAGATGGTTTGCAAGCAGCTACAGCCATTATCATTGATACGATAACCATCAATTTGATCTTCATACTTATCCCCTTATACTTGAAATTTACGATATGTTTCCCTGAACTGCATCAAGAGAGTAGATGAAAGGGGATATTGAAATACTGATCCAGATCAAACCCATACTATTGCACTGCCAGAAGTGCGAATACCAAAACTGGCAACCTTTGTTGATTCCCTGGCCATAAGGCTGGTGAAAAGTAATCAGCCTTGACTACCTCTCCCGCAGAAGGCAGAATACGCGCTCTGTTGTTCAGAGAAGTGGCGAATTAGCTCAGTGGTTAGAGCAGCGGAATCATAATCCGTTGGTCCGGGGTTCAAATCCCTGATTCGCCACCACCCATCATCATTCAACACTTTCGTATCGCGGTATGTCTGATACGATCTGCCCGGTTTTTTAAAAATGTCTGCGCAAAGCAGATCGTCTACTCTGGTTTTAATCAAGAGCTTCAGAAGAAAAAGGTTGGCACATAGCCAAGTCTGATTCATTACGCTCAGGAAATTTTGACGCCAGATTGCGTAATGCAGTACGCAATCCTTCTTCCAGCACTGGATGATAAAACGGCAATCGCAATACATCCCATACGCTTAAGGATTGATCAATTGCCAATGCCAGCAAGTGGGCAAGATGTTCTCCTGCGGGAGCGCACATTTCTGCACCCAATAATCGACCACTGTCCGCTGCAGCATACACACGCAACATTCCACGATTGGATTGAGCGGAGCGCGCTCGTCCCTGGCGATTAAAACTGACTTCGCCTGTTTGAATATCCTCCCCTTCCAGAGAACGAAACGACTTTCCGACTACGACCAGATTTGGATCAGAAAATACGATGGCCAGCTGGGTGCGTCGTTTGAAACAAATCAGTTTTTCCCTGGTTGCGTTCAAACCGGCAATATGGCCATCATCTGCAGCTTCATGCAACAAAGGGAGGCGCTGATTGGCATCTCCTGCCATAAAGATCGGCAAATCGGCAATTTGTAATGTATCGGGATTGACCGGTGGCAAGCCTTTTTCATCCAGAGGTATGCCCAATGATTCCAGACCGATTCCATCGATATTGGGTCGCCTTCCCAGAGCGGCCAGTACTCCATCGACCTCGACATCCGTTTCACCAGAATGAACCGAAATTGCATCAGTTTGAGCATTTATTGTTATGTCAGCCCTTGCCCCGAGGTGTAATGCAAATTCCTGAGATAACAGATCCACCGCTTCCTTATTGATGAAGGGATCGGTAATGCCCCCTATTCTGTTCCCGGATCCGAATCCGGTGATGTGTATGCCCAGCCTGGATAGTGCCTGTGCCATTTCCAGACCAACAGGTCCTAATCCTATAATTGCCATACGTTCCGGCAAGGTTTCCTGTTCAAACAGCGTGTCTGTGGTCAGCAAACGGCTACCGAGATTCTTCCATGGCTCTGGTATAACAGGCCGGGAGCCGGTTGCAATAATAATTTTCCGGGTATGCAGTTTCTTTTCATCAACCATGACCTGATCGGGGGAGAAAATATGGGCGTGGCCTGATATTGCCCGATCCCCTAATTCCATGGTTGTTTTAAGCGTGCTGGCGACAAAGTCATCCCGTAATTTACGAACACGCTGCAGAACCTGTTTAATATCTATTCGCAACTGGCCTGATCCCATAATGCCAAATTCTTCAAAGCCGGTTCGCCGATGAAAGGCATTGGCTGCCTCAATCAATAACTTGGAAGGCATGCACCCCACCCGGGCACAGGTTGTTCCCCACGGCCCCTTGTTAATCAACATGAAGTTATCTGTGCGTTTTTTTACTTCCCGTAAGGCAGACAGGCCAGCACTCCCTGCCCCGATGATTACCACATCAAATTTATGCATATGCTCCAACCCAGGAAATTTATTCAGAATTTAGAAAAGTACATTGTAATTCGCGATTTTCATACATGGTAATTTACTGCTTCCCCCCCCAAAAAGATGCCAAGGGAATGAATTCGCAATGAAACAGGGTGCGCTTTATTGCCCGCAAGAAGATCACTGGCAATTATGGAAAGTGAGCGGATAGTACATAGTAGTGTCAGAATTTCTTGCAACCGCTATTTGTCGGTATAATTCCCATTTATTTTTCACCCTATCCCTTTTCCCGTCGGAAAATATATCAAACACTCAAGGAGCAGGATTTGATGCTTTCACCCGTTCGCATAGCCGTTACTGGTGCGGCTGGACAAATCAGCTACAGCCTGTTGTTTCGCATTGCCGCCGGAGATATGCTGGGCAAAAATCAGCCAGTTATTCTTCAGTTACTCGACATTCCGGAATCCAGAAAAATACTGGATGGCGTTGTCATGGAGCTTGAAGATTGTGCATTTCCGTTACTGACAGGCATTATTGCTACGCATGACCCTCTGATTGCTTTTGGCCAGGCTGATATTGCAATACTGGTCGGAGCTCGCGCCCGCAGTAGGGGCATGGAACGCAAGGATTTACTGCAAACTAACGGAGAAATTTTCAAGCAACAAGGCAGAGCCTTGAATCAGGTTGCAAATCGCAACGCAAAAATCCTGGTGGTAGGAAATCCTGCCAATACCAACACGCTGATTACCATGAAAAATGCTCCGGACTTACCGCCAGAAAATTTTTCAGGAATGCTCCGGCTTGATCATAACCGGGCACTATCGCAGGTTGCTATGAAACTCAATCTACCTGTTGGCGATATTAGAAAAATGGTGGTATGGGGCAACCATTCTTCCACACAGTTTCCAGATTTATCTCACGCGGAAACTGATCATGAAAAAGTGGTTAGCCTGATCAATGACCCAACCTGGATCGAAAATAATTTCATTCCCACTGTGCAGAATAGGGGTGCCGTGGTAATCGAGGCGCGTGGTCTATCCAGTGCAGCCAGCGCTGCGAACGCTATTATTGATCACATGCATGACTGGTTTTTTGGAACCCGGGATGGTGATTGGACAACAATGGGTATTTTATCCGATGGTAGCTATGGAATACCGGTGGGTGTAATTTATGGCTTCCCGGTAACTTGCAGTAATGGCACCAGGAAAATAGTGCAGGGGCTTGAAATCACTCCATTTTCCCGTACCCGGCTAGATGCGGGCTACAACGAACTTACTCAGGAGCTGAATTCAATCAAACATTTATTACCCTGAAATAATAAAGCCAGCCCTGAATCCTATTCTGGCTGGCTTTGCACAATAAATCGACTGATCAAACCAAGGCTAGGACGTTACTGCCGATTTAACAAACAGCAATACCTCTTCTGCATGTCCTGGAACTTTGACACCCCGCCATGCTTTATACAACTTGCCTTGCCGATCCACAATAAAAGTGCTGCGCTCTATTCCACGTACCTGTTTTCCGTACATGTTTTTCATCTTCATCACACCAAAGAGTTCACACGCTACTTCACTATCATCGCTCAGCAAATCATAGGGTAAATCGTACTTTTCCCTAAATTTGTCATGAGATTTCAGACTATCGCGCGAAATACCAACGATTTCGCAATCAGCCTGTAAAAATTCCGGATACAAATCCCTGAATTGCTGGCTTTCATTTGTACAACCCGGGGTATCGTCCTTGGGATAAAAAAATATAACCAGATATTTACTCTTGATATCAGACAAACGAAACTGCTTACCGCCTGTAGAAATCAGTTCAAAATCCGGAATTAGATCATTTGACATATAGAGAAAATTTTATCCGTGATCAGATTAGACTTTATGGAACAACCTGATCAATCACAATAGAGACACCGCTTGCTCCGATTTTCACAGGAGAGCTGTGACCTTCCAAATCTCCACTAGCAGGAATAGCCTGACCAGTTTTGCTGATTTTTGCCCCTATCACAACCTCCGGAAAACTGGAAAGTTTCATAGTAGGAGTCATGGCCATGTTGTCATCCAGCTTGAAAGAAACAGGAAGATCTTTTGCACTAAGCCTCAAAATAGCCAACGGCATTTTTGGCCCCTGACTAGCTCTTGCAAAAATAAACAGAGTATCCTCTGGAGAAATTTTATCAGCCAGTGAAGCATCTAATGCAACGGAGCCCGAGATACTAGGCACATCAGCAGAAGATGATTTCACAGCAACATCGGTTTCCACATTCGAATTCTGCGCTAACTGAACAGGAGCTGATTCACCCTTATCCCGTAAGGCTAGGGCTTTGGCTTGTGCGATACTATCACTCACCGATTTGTGAAGTTTGGAATCAGCAGGTATCGCTCCTAATAATCGTTCCCAATAAGCCACCGCCTGATCATAACGATCGTGTTCAAATTCAAGTGTGCCTGCCAAAGCCAATGCCTTAGGAAAATTCGGATCAATAGTAAGTGCCCTGGTAATCATCTCGGCTGGCTTACCTAACAAGCTGCCATTATTGACCATGGCCAGCATATCAGCGTAATCACTCAAAAATTGAGGATTATCCGGGACCATCTCAACCAATTTTGCATAGGTTGCACTGGCTTCCTCGAAACGTTCCATGATGGCATAAGAACGACCAAGCATCACCCAACCCTCTACATCTTCCGGATTTTCCTTTAGACGCGCAGCAAGGCTGTCAACCATTGCACTGATTTCGGTATGTCCTGACGCCGTTCCATCTGCACCGTTCTGCTCAAACTGGGCAGCGTTGGCTAGTTGCGACTGGGGTAACAACCCACGTGTATCTCCGATCGCCAGATAAAGATAAATGGCAGCAAGCGGAATTACCAGAAACACAACGATGCTCGCGATAACACCATGACGGCTGGTTGGGATGAGGCGGGCAGGCTCCTCATTTTCGGATAAATCCTGCAACATCCGCTTTTGCAATTCCTGCTTGCTGGAATCGTACTGTTCCCTGGAAAGGGTATCGTCACGTAAGTCCCGATCCAGTTCTACAAGCTGGTCACGATAAATGGTGATATTTGCAGCCTGGCGCTCGACTTGCTCCCGGGATTCATTTTTTTTGTTTCTCAGCAATACGGGAATTACAAACAATAACGCCACTACGATGAATATACCGGCTATAACCCAGAATGCGGTCATGTATTTTGATCCTTGTTTATTTCTTTAATAAGGGACTCAGCCTGAAGGCGCTGACTTTCAGTCAAAGGCTGATCTTTTTCATTTATTTGTATGCGGCGACGTCTAAGATAAAAAACAAGGGCTGCGCCACCACCTAGAAGCAAAGTAAAAGGACCAAACCAGAGAAACCAGGTCGTTGATTTAAAAGGTGGATTAAAAAGTATGAAATCGCCGTAACGCGCAACCAGAAATTCCACGATTTCATCATCACTTTTGTTCATCCGCATCTGTTCCCGGATTTCACGCCTCATATCATTGGCAAAATCAGCACGGGAGGCCGCCAGTGATTCGTTTTGACATACAAGACAGCGCAGATTTTCTGCCAGATTCACCAATCGTTTCTCAAGTTCAGGATCCTCGGCAACAGGTACTGCTTCATTCGCATATCCCTGCAACGAAAACAGGGACAGAATCAATACCATCAAATAACGTTTTAAAGAATTAGCTTTTTTATTTATCAACTGTGCCATCGCGACCTGTTCAACCTTTCAGTTCCTCGATTAAAGGAATAATTTTATTTTTGAGGGATTCCACTGTTACCGGGCCAATGTGCTTGTATCTAATGATTCCCTGTTTATCAATTACATAGGTCTCCGGCACGCCGTAAACACCATAGTTAATTCCAACTTTTCCATCCGCATCAACGATACTGACTTCATAGGGATTACCAAACTGTTTGAGCCACTGCATGGCGGTATCGCGCTGATCCTTATAATTCAGACCATAAATAGGCACAATCCCAAGTTTTGAAAGCTCAACCAGCACAGGATGCTCATCACGACAGGCGACACACCATGAAGCCCAGACATTCAGCATCCATACTTTCCCAAGATTTTCCTCGGATGAGAGTGTCTTGGTAGTATCGTAGAGTTGTTGTAAACGGAATGGTGGTGCGGGTTTATCCACCAATGGGGAAGGAACCTGACGCGGGTTTAACGTCAGGCCAATTCCCAAAAATATCACCAGCACTACAAATGCCGCGAGAGGCAGCAAAAATCGCATCATACCTTACCACCTTCCTCCGAGAGGATAACTGAACTGGTAACTATGCTCCCGGTCGGTATGTCTGTAGCGGCTTCTGGTGCTATTAGTCCTGAAGCTGCTTTATTCCTCGATTTTTTGCCAATTGTGAGACGATAACGCCGATCACTGGCAGCCAGTGCTCCACCTAAAGCCATCAACATACAACCCAGCCATATCCAGTTAACAAAAGGTTTGTGATAGACACGAACTATCCAGGCACCATTTTCCAACGGCTCACCCAGTGCCACATACAAATCACGCAACAGCCCGAAGTCAACTGCCGCCTCAGTCATAGGCATACCTGATGCGGTATAGGTTCTTTTCTCGGGCTGCAACTCGCTTATTTTTTTACCTTCCCGGAACACCTCGATCTGTCCCTGGGATGCATTGTAATTAGGGCCGACAACCGATTTGGTTCCATTAAACTGGAAAGTATATTCCTTTAGTGTCACGGTACTACCAACTTCCATCCGCACATCTTTCTCGGTTTCATAACCATTGACCAGCGTCACACCGATGATGAACACCGCAATACCCAAATGTGCGCAGTGCATACCGTAATAACCCCTTGGCTGTTTTGCCAGCCTGGTAAATAACCCATCTTCACCACTGTTTCGGAGCCGATGGCTAATGCTGACGAATATACTGGCTATGACCCAGAAAGCCAGAAGCAATCCAAAACTGACCATAGGTTTCCACTCACCCATGATGAACGGCATGATCCCTGCCGCAATCATACTCACCACGAATGCCCATCTCAGTAATACGGCCAGAGCTGGCAAACTGGCTTTTTTCCAGCGGGCGACCGGCCCCAACCCGATTAGAAAAATTGCCGGTGCCATCAGAGGCACAAAAACAGCCTCAAAATAGGGAGGGCCAACGGAAATTTTTCCCAGATCCAGCGCATCGACCAAGAGAGGATACAGTGTGCCCAATAACACACTGCCAGCGGCTACCAGAAGCAATACATTATTAGCAAGCAATGTGGTTTCACGCGAGACAATCTCAAAATTACCACCAAGACCAACTTTTGATGCGCGCCATGCAAACAATGTCAACGAGCAACCCACAACCACCGAGAGATAAGTCAAGATAAATATTCCTCGTGCCGGATCTGTCGCAAATGCATGTACAGAAGTTAAAACACCAGAACGAACAAGAAATGTCCCCAGCAGGCTCAATGAAAAGGCTGTAATGGCCAATAAAACAGTCCAGCTTTTAAAGCTTCCCCGTTTTTCGGTCACGGCCAATGAATGTATCAGCGCAGTACCCACCAGCCAAGGCATGAATGATGCATTTTCAACCGGATCCCAGAACCACCAGCCACCCCACCCTAGTTCATAGTATGCCCACCAGCTGCCAAACATAATGCCGATGGTTAGAAAAATCCAGGCAACAACGGTCCATGGTCTGGACCACCGTGCCCAGGCCGCATCCAGTTGGCCGTTAAGTAGCGCAGCAATCGCAAATGCAAAAGCAACTGAAAAACCGACATACCCCATGTAGAGCATGGGCGGGTGCATGACCATTCCTGGGTCCTGCAATAATGGATTAAGGTCATTTCCTTCAATTGCAGCAGGTAATAATCTATCAAAGGGATTGGAAGTAAATAAAAGAAACATTAAAAAACCAGCACTCACCAATCCCAATACACCCAGAACACGGGCCACCATATCATCCGGCAGCTGACGACTGAAAACACTGACTGCCACGGACCATCCAGCAAGCATGGTTACCCATAACAACAATGAACCTTCGTGAGATCCCCAGGTAGCAGCAAAGCGAAAATGCAGCGGAAGATCGGAATTCGAATGTGAAGCCACATTCAATACAGAAAAATCATTATTTACAAACGAATAGGCAAGACAGCTAAAAGCAATGGCAACAAACACGAATTGCCCTTGTGTAACTGGGCGCGCCAATGCGATCCAAGAGGGTATACCTCGTGTTGCACCAATAATAGGTAGTGTTCCCTGGATTAAAGCTAGCAGCATTCCAAGTATGAGAGCAAAGTTACCAAGTTCAGGAATCATGGCTTAAAGTTATTCCTTATTAAATTACCAAATAAATATACTTATTGTGTAAGCGAAGTTTTTTGTGCTTTAGCCGCTTGCTCCAAAGCACTGGCAGCTTCAGGCGGCATATAATTTTCATCGTGTTTGGCGAGTACCTCATCCGCATAAAAAATGCCGTCATCCGCTATCTTTCCCTGTGCCACAACACCTTTCCCCTCTTTGAAAAGATCAGGAAGTATGCCTGTATAAACCACTCTAATAACTTCAGCTGTATCGGTTATGGCAAACTTCATGGTTGTACCATCTCCTTCACGCCTCAACGAGCCTTCTTCTACCAAACCACCAATCCGGAAATTTTTTCCAATAGGCGCTTCCTTGGCTGCTACCTGACTAGGACTAAAGAAAAAAACCAGATTACTCTGAAACGCATTCAGCACCAGCACAACAGCAATTGCCAATGCGCTGACACTTAACGCAATTACAGTTATTTTTTTATGACGCGGTTTCATTTCTCTCCTCGCAAAATTGATTTTCTTCTTAGACCAAGATGTTTGTATAAAGTTCGTTTACGAATACGAATCAATACAATTTCACCAATTATGCATAGCATCGCAACCAAATAAGATCCCCATACATAGAGACCGTACCCTCCCATGGCAAAGAAGTCAGACATACTTTCCCATTTCATTCCAATACTCCTTCTTTCAACTCCGATACCCACGCTGTATGGCGCTCACGCTCCAGAATAATAAATCGTGTTCGAACCAAGATCGTTACAATCGAATACATCCACGCTGCCAGCGCCATAATCAACATACCTGACAACATGGCAGTTGCCATTTTAGGTGATTGAACTAGGCTAACCGAAGCACCCTGATGCAACGTATTCCACCACTGAACCGAGAAATAAATGATTGGTACGTTGACCACGCCAACCAGGGCAATAACAGCCCCAGCTTTATCTGCACGCCTTGGGTCATCAATTGCAGCTTGCAATGACATAAAACCAATATATAAAAAGAATAAAATTAACTCGGATGTCAGACGAGCGTCCCAAACCCACCATGTGCCCCACATCGGCTTACCCCACCAGGCACCTGTCCACAGAGCAAGGAACGCAAACATAGCACCAGTTGGAGCTATAGCGCTTGCCACCATGGATGAAAGCCGGGTATTAAATGCCAGTCCTATTCCGGCCCAGAATGCCATGACAAGATATAGAAACATTGACATCCAGGCAGCTGGTACGTGAATAAAAATAATCCGATAGGCTTCACCCTGTTGAAAATCAGTCGGCGCAGAAAAGAAAGCAATGTATAAACCCACGATCAAAAAGATGATTGCCGCTATAGAAAAATAGGGAATCATCCTGCCCGCCAAGAAATAAAAACTGGCAGGAGAGGCATATTTAAACCAATTGATTGTCATGTTCTGAATGATCTCTCTGAATTAACTCGGCAAATGAAACTACCTGTATTTATTCTGCCAGAGGTACGTCCTGGCTTATTTTCCTGTTATATTTTTTGTTTATCCCATGGAAATGCGGAGTGACGCAGCAGTTGCCCAAGGTGAAAAAACGATAGATACCAGTAAAAAAGCACCTAGTATTGAAAAATGTGCTCCAGATCCCATTCCTGCTGTACTCGCCTCGACAGCACCCGCCCCAAAAATCAACACAGGAATATAGAGAGGCAAAACCAGTATCGATACCAGCACCCCCCCTCCTCTTAATCCCAGTGTTAACGCAGCACCAATAGCGCCGATCAGGCTGAGTACTGGCGTTCCCAGCAACAAGGAAAGTGTCAACACTTTCAGCGCTTCCATTGGAAGATCGTATTGGATACCCAATACAGGTGCCATCAAAACAAGTGGAACTCCGGTAACCAGCCAATGGGATATTGTTTTTCCCGTTACCAAAGCTGGTAGTGAGACTGGAGAAAGCAACATCTGCTCCAAAGTACCATCCGCATAATCACTGGAAAATATCCGGCCTAGTGACAACATCGATGCCAGCAGGGCTGCAACCCATAACACACCAGATGCCATTACCCGCAACAAACTTGCCTCAGGCCCAACTCCCAGCGGAAAAAGACTAACAACTATGATAAAAAAGAACAGTGTTGTCAGCACATCAGAACGCCGACGCATCGCCAGCAATAAATCCCGTTTAATTATCCACCAGATCATATTAAATCAGGACAAAGTTAGGTGATGAACAGCAGCAGCAGTCATCACAATTTCTTGGTGGGTGGTCATAACGACCATGCCTCCTTTTGACAGGCTGTGCTCCAATATTCTCTTTATTAACTCCACGGCTGCAACATCCAATGCGGTCAGGGGTTCATCCAGGATCCACAACCTGGATCGAACCACCAGCAAGCGGGCCAAGGCAACCCTTCTGCGTTGTCCCTGTGATAACACTTTGGCTGGCAACATTTCACGACCGCCCAACCCAATTTGTCCCAGTGCATCCATTGCCTGATCTTCACTAATTTCACAATCAGCCAAAGCACAGGATATGCGTAAATTCTCAATTGCAGTCAGATCATCCTTGATGCCGCCCAGATGACCCAAATAGGTCATTGTGCGACGGTATTCGCCATCCAATTCACGGATATTTGTCCCATTCCAGCAAATTTCACCGCCATCTGGCGATGACAATCCGCATAACAACCTGAGTAAACTGGTCTTGCCACTCCCATTGGGGCCACCCACAAACATCAACTCACCGGGATTCACTGAAAAAGACACGTCACTGAAGAGCCTGTGTTCGCCCCGTATACATTCCAGATTCTTGGCTGTCAGCATCGCAATCAGTGATCAATCCGTGATTATGAAAACAGGGGATTATAGCGTATTGCCGTTCTCTTGGTATCTCTGCCAGTCTACCGACAATAAAAATCTCTTCGGAATTTACCGCAGATCAGACGAATTGCTTGCGGCACTCATGGTTACTTCATGTAGCACAATCATCCGTTTAGGCATGATAATTCCGGAATCAACCCACTCGCCAAGACCGAGAAAGATATTCCGGCTATCATACATCCTGATTTTGGTATTAGTCGTAAAGCCGTAATGAGTCATGTTTTTCCTGATTGTTTGCCCTTGTCGCAAACACAATGCCTCACCATCATCAAATGTCATGGAGGGAATATCATTCAAAAGACTGTCTGTCGGACGTAAAAACGCATGACGGCTCGCGGGGAGTTCGGATTCAATCTGGTCCAGGTTAAAAGCCTGTGAAAGATCAAAATGACCCACACCGGTACGAACAAGTGCCGTAAGGTAAGCGCCACCACAACCAAGCGCCTTACCTATATCCTCGGCGAGTGTCCGGATATAAGTACCCGAACTACACCGAACTGTAATTTTCAGTTCAGATCCTGATAAGTTATCAAGTGACAAGGCATGAATAAAAATTTCCCGTGCTTTGCGCTCCAGCGTAATCCCTTCTCGCGCATAGCGATAAAGCGGCTTGCCATTTTGTTTGAGTGCGCTGAACATGGGTGGAATTTGATTCGATCGGCCAAGAAAGGTTTGCAGAGTCCGAGTTACTTGCTCGTAACCAGGTGGACAAATACCAGAATCAGCCACATGCCTGATTTCACCCTCGGCATCTCCTGTATTGCTAAGATAACCGAGCCTGAGGGAGGTCACATAAGTCTTATCCACACTCAACAAAGCCGAAGAAAACTTGGTAGCCTCACCAAGGCAGATTGGCAATAACCCTTGTGCCATTGGATCCAGCGTACCGGTATGCCCTGCCTTGGCTGCCGATAATAAACGTTTGCTGACCTGGAGTGCCCGATTGGACGAAATGCCGGAAGGTTTGTTGAGCAACAAAACTCCGCTGATATGAACAGATTGAGACAGAGCAGATCTTTTAACCGATTGGGTCATAAAATTGGCGTGGGATCCGGATACTCAACTCCCGGGATTGAATTTACCCACGGCTTCATCAATCAGCTGGGAGAGTTTCATACCGCGTTCCACTGACTCATCATAAACAAACTGCAACTGCGGAATCACTCTCAATCTGATTTTTCCAGCCAGCTGGCTCCGCAAGAAACCAGCCGCGTGCTTCAACCCCTCTTCAGCAATCCGGATGTTCTCGGCACTTCCCAACGTGGTAAAAAAAACCTTGGCATAGGCATAATCACGTGTGACCTCGACCCCGGTTAACGTCACCATACCCACTCTCGGATCCATGATCTCATTCTGAATCAACAAGGCCAATTCCCGCTGAATCTGGTCAGCCACCCGTACAGTACGCGAAAAATCTTTGGACATGATTACCCCCTTCTTCCCAATTCGGGAAACCGCTCATTTCATTGTATGTTCCACGTCACAATACACGAGCTGTTTCAACGATCTCATACGCTTCAATCTGATCGCCCTGTTGGATATCATTGTAGTTTTTCAGAGAAAGACCACACTCAAAACCAGCTTTCACTTCGCGGACATCATCCTTGAATCGCTTCAATGAATCCAGACTACCGCTATGAATGACCACACCGTCATGTAACACCCTGATCAAAGCATCACGCCTGATCAGCCCTTCCAACACATAACAACCAGCCACAACCCCAACTTTGGATATACGATAGATTTCACGAATATCAACCAGCCCCAGGATTTTTTCTTTACGATCCGGCGACATCATTCCTGATAAAGCTTTCTTAACTTCATCAACTGCTTCATAGATGATGTTGTAATATCGTACATCCACCCCGGTAGAGGCGATCAACTTGCGCGCTCCCAGATCGGCGCGACAGTTAAACCCGATAACGACCGCCTTGGATGCAAGAGCCAAGTTGATGTCAGACTCAATAATTGCACCCACGCCACTATGCACAATGTTGATTTTCACCTCGTCGGTTTCCAGTTTCTTTAGTGCGTATGCCAATGCCTCGCAAGACCCCTGTACATCTGCCTTGATAATCAAATTGAGCGTATTGACATCCCCTTGTTGGCCAAATGCATCTTCCATTTTGGCTACTTGCAGCTTATCCAGCCGCACATCACGGAATTTACCCTGACGGAAAAGAGCAACTTCACGAGCTTTGCGTTCATCATCCAGCGCTATGAATACTTCTCCGGCACCTGCAACCTCTGATAATCCCTGAATTTCAACAGGAATCGAAGTACCTGCCTCGCTGACTGATTTACCCCGTTCATCCAGCATAGCTCTGATTTTTCCGAATACTGCTCCAGTCAAGACGACATCGCCACGCCTCAGAGTACCGGATTGCACTAATACTGTTGCAACCGGACCACGCCCCTTATCCAGTCGCGACTCGATTACCACACCCTTGGCTGGTGCATCCTGAACTGCCTTTAACTCCAGCACTTCAGCCTGTAATAAAACAGCCTCCAGTAACTCATCTATCCCTAAGCCGGTTTTTGCAGAAACACCAATGAACATGGCATCCCCTCCCCAATCTTCTGGCACAACACCATGATTGACGAGCTCCTGTTTGATACGCTCAAAATTGGCTTCAGGTTTGTCCATTTTATTGACAGCCACTACGACAGGTATTTTGGCGGCCTTGGCATGGTGAATGGCTTCGATTGTCTGCGGCATCACCCCATCATCCGCAGCTACCACCAGTATGACTATATCGGTAATTTTGGCGCCACGTGCCCGCATCGCGGTAAATGCTTCATGGCCTGGTGTGTCAAGAAATGTGATCATTCCACGCGAAGTTTCGACGTGGTAAGCACCAATATGCTGGGTAATACCACCCGCCTCCCCTCCTGCAACACGGGTTCTGCGGATATAGTCGAGCAATGATGTCTTGCCATGATCTACATGCCCCATCACCGTTACCACAGGCGCACGCGGCTCCATTTTGGCCTCGCTTGAAGAAACATCCACATCTTCCAGAAAGGATTCAGGGTTATCCGGAGCTGCAACCTTAGCGACGTGCCCCATTTCTTCGACAACAAGCATCGCGGTTTCCTGATCAAGCATCTGATTGATCGTCACCATGCTGCCCATTTTCATCAACAATTTGATGACTTCAGCAGCCTTGACGGCCATTTTTTGCGCCAGCGCTGCCACTGAAATGGTTTCAGGAATTAAAACTTCATGAACAACTGGTTCGGTGGGTACCGAGAATGCATGTTGCGACTGGAATTCATCCGGTTTATGTTTGCCGTGTTTATCCTTGCGCATCCGCCATTCCTGTCCTCCGGACAGGTCACCTCGAGCTTTCGACTCACGACGTTTGACGGGCTCGTCTTTCCAGGCATCCTGTTGTCTGGTTTGCTTCTTTTTCTTATCACCCTTATCTTCTGGCTTAACTACCGGTTTTGGCGAAGCTGGGGGTTTGGTTGTTGTCGCCGTTGGGCTTGCCGGAGTAGCTGCAACTTTTGGTTTTTCATGCTGCGATTGATTTTCAGTCGCAACCTCTGGCACGGTTGCCACAATCTGCACATCAGGTTGCTCGGCCGGGGTGGCTTCTTTTTTACTTTCAACCTGGGCCGCCATCTGCTGTCTTCGTTTTTCCTGTTTTTCTTTCAATTCTGCAGCCTGGCGCGCAATCAATTCCGATCTTTTTCGCGCTTCTTCAGCACGTAAAGCCATTTGCTCGGCATCAATGATCGGTCTTACTGCAGCTATCTCAGGAATAATCGCAGTTTTTACAGACGAAGATTCTTCATCCATTTTTTTCTCAGCTGCTTCAGGCTCATCCTGTTTGGTCAGCACCCGTTTTTTTCTGACCTTGACTTCGATAGTCCTTGGTCTGCCGGCACTATCCGCATGCTTTATCTCGGTCGTTTGTTTACGCGCAAGCGTGATTTTTGTTCTTGATCCACTGCTTCCATGCGATTTACGCAAATAATCAAGAAGCTGAGCCTTGTCTTGTTCTGTCACAACATCTGCTGCTGATACTTTGCCTACTCCAGCAGCTTGAAGTTGCTCCAGCAACAAATTGGGCAGCATACCCAGATCATGCGCAAATTGCTCTACAGTCATTTGAGTCATCAGCAACCTTTTACTTCAAATCCAACAAAAATCCGAAAATTCGTAATCATTTCCTGTTTTATTTCTTACGATCCTGAAAATCATGCAAACCACGGTTCACGTGCTTTGATAATAATCTTACTCGCGCGATCAAAATCTATGCCGGTCAATTCGACCAGATCATCTGCAGCCAAGTCGGCCAATTCTTCCTGCGTATTGATTCCCTTCGCTGTGAGTTCGCGTACCAGATCCATATCCATACCCTCCAGAGCCAGCAATGCTTCCGAAGCATGGCTAATTTTTTCTTCCGTTACGATTGCGTCTGTCAGCAAAGCATTCCGGGCACGATTGCGTAACTCCTCAATTGTCTCACGATCGAACTCTTCGATTTCCAGCATTTCTTCAATCGGGATATACGCAACCTCTTCCAAAGTAGAAAAACCCTCTTCGACCAGAATACGCCCGACGTCTTCGTCCACATCAAGCTTCTCCATAAACAATTCGCAAATCGAAGTTGCTTCCTCTACCGTTTTTTCCTGGGATTCCTCCACTGACATGATATTAAGTTGCCAACCGGTCAATTCCGATGCCAGGCGAACATTTTGACCTCCTCGCCCGATCGCCTGAGCCAGATTTTCCTCATCCACCACTATATCCATGCTGTGTTTGTCTTCGTCCACCACGATACTGCTGATCACAGCAGGCGCCAACGCATTCACAACAAATGTGGCCTGCTCATCCGACCACTGAATAATATCTATTCGCTCGCCAGCAAGCTCACTGGTAACAGCCTGCACCCTTGAACCGCGCATTCCCACACAGGTACCAACAGGATCCACACGACTATCATTTGATTTAACAGCAATTTTCGCCCTGGAACCCGGATCTCTGGCTGCCGCCTTGATCTCCAGAATTCCTTCTTCTATTTCGGGCACTTCCAGCTCAAACAACTTGATCAGGAAAGCCGGTGAGGTCCTGGATAAAACCAGCTGCGGCCCTCTCACGGAACGATCAACCCTGAGCAAATAGGCACGAACACGATCTCCCATTCTCAAGTTTTCATATGAAATCATCTGGTCGCGCGGCAAAATTGCTTCAATCTTGCCAAATTCGATAATTGCATTACCACGATCCATACGCTTGATCACGCCATTGATCAGATATTCTCCGCGATCAAGAAAATCATTCAAATTCTGCTCGCGCTCTGCATCGCGTATTTTTTGAAAAATAACCTGTTTGGCTGCCTGGGCACCAATCCGGTCAAAGGTGACTTCCTCCATTGGCTCTTCGACATATTCGCCCAAAACAGATTGTGGATTTTTCTTTAAAGCCTCACTCAATGCGATTTGCCGCTCTGGTGATTCCAGCACTTCCTCAACAATCAACCATCTGCGAAAACAATGAAATGCACCTGTATCCCGGTCTATTGAAACATGCACATCAATATCATCCCGGGCATGCTTCTTGGCAGCAGAAGCCAACGCCATTTCAAGCGCGGTAAAAACGATGTTTTTATCCACATTTTTTTCATGTGCCAAAGCATTGACCAACAGTAAAATCTCGCGGCTCATATTCCTCCAGCCTTATTTTTCAACCTTAAACGCGCCATTTATCCATCACAATTACAATTTTGGTACTAATCGAGCCTTATCCAGGTTCCCGAAATCCACTCGCACCAACTTGCCATCCACACTTAATGTCAAAGCTTCATCATCCACTTCTGCCAACACCCCAACAAAATTTCTTTGACCTTGCAGGGGAATTCTTATTTTTACCTTAGCTAATTCCCCGATATATCGCACAAAGTCAGCCTTTTTTTTCAAAGGTCTATCCAAGCCCGGTGAAGAAACTTCAAGCCGGTTGTAATCAATATTTTCGACAGCCAGCAACTGGCTTAAATGATTACTGATAGCGACACAATCATCCAGCGTTATCGATCCTTCCTTTTTATCCACAAACACTCGCAACAATCTTCCCGGAGTAGACTGCTCAATATCGACCAGTTCATACCCCATGCCGACAATCGTTGGTTCGAGCAACTCAAACAATGACATAACCCCACCACAAATAAAAAATGGGCTAACCAGCCCACCCATCTAAATATGCACGCCATTATAACAAGGATTGACATCCACAAAAACAATAATTTGTTTTACCGCAATGTTTCCAATAAGTTACCAATATTCCTCCTTGAAAAACCCTTTCAAGGAAATACCAAACGAGCAATTTGAACAGAATATATGCCACGATAAAATCCGGCTATAACCACAGAATTTAAAAGTTGCCATGAAACTCCCGGCATGCTTTGCAAAAGGGTGGATAGCAACAGACAGGAATATTTACACTAAATATGGCGTTCTCGCATTCATATTTTTCCGGATTGGGATTGATTTAAAAACCGAACCAACAATGACAGTTCAAAGAAATCGAAGAAATGCCAGTCAAGTACTGCCATCCAATGCCGTTGTTTTAATTTATAACAATCTTCGAATAATTTTTTGGCAATCATAAGCCATGAATCAATGTGTCATTGACTACAAAACCATAAAATCCACTCAGCCGGAAATCATTTCCAGAATCATCGAGATTGATGAGGAATCTCCAAACTGTTTCAGGGAAATGGATCGTTTGTTGCGTGCTGACCAGACCGTCGCGGCTTTTATTCTCAGAGTAGCAAACTCCCCTATTTACAATCGCAGCCAACCGATCAGAACGCTGCCTATCGCAGTTAGTTTGCTAGGCATCAATATCATCCGCTCACTGGTTATATTGGCTTTCTCGCGTTCTGTTTTTTCCAAAACCAAAAATATGCTGATTTGCAAACATATTTGGCAACACTCTCTATTGACTGCCATTGCCAGTCATGCCATCTGCTCTGAATTGGGAAAACCGGAGGATTGTGAAGAAGCCTTTGTAGCTGGACTGGTTCACGATATCGGCAAAGTGTTACTTTTCACCCATGCACGCAAGGAATATATGGATGCTCTGATCTATTCCCTGGAAACCAATTGTCCAAGCAGCGAAGCAGAACAAAAATTTCTGGGAACGGATCATTACCTGATTGGCGTGGAAGCTGTCAGGGAATGGAAGCTCCCTCCCCAATTTCAACTTTATACTGGCACAGATCTTGATCAGATATCACCCGTGCAAACTGAAAACAAAATCCTGCTCTGGCTTGCCATTGCCAACAGCCTGATCAAAGGTGCCGGAATTGGTGCAAATCCTTACGAGCCCGATCTTCGCAATAAGAAGCTGCTGGATTACGGATTAACTGAAGAATTTACCGAACAGCTACTGGATGAAGCCTTTTTCAAACAATTGACGAATGATGAAATCTATCAGTTCTGCGCCCATGATCACAACTAACTCCACTGAACCGGATCCAGGCACACCTGCTCGCTCCATCGTTATCACCTCGCTTGAACATAATAGTTGGCAAGAACTGGAACAGGGAGTAACAAATACACTGGAACGGCTGCAATGCCTGCGTCTGCTCGATTCCACCTTGCTCCTGCTGCACAAGGTGATAACAAACATGATCAAAACCATGCATCGTCACGCTTTCCATCTGGCAATCGAAAGAGATCTAAGCCTTGATATAACCAACAAGGACAGCATGTTCGATGAACTCTTGCAAAACGAGTTAAGCACGCATGGCGACCGGAATATCGAGCAATTTTGCAAAAAACATCATTTCCAGATCACACTGACCTTCCCTAGGGAAAAAGATACCCTATTACAAATCGACTACCCCGAAAGTTGCGATAGCAGCACCTATCTCGATAACAAACTTGCAAAAGCGATCGGTTTCACACTCATTAGACTAGCTAAAAATGAGGGCACCAGTGAATACTGCAGCGCCAGAATCATGCGGAATATGGCAAAACACCCTCATCACCAGGCACAAACAAGCCATTCCCAGCTTTTGTCCCAAATAGAAGAATCGGATAAAGCCCAAGCTATCTTCTGCAAACTGGGTCACGGCATCATGGTTTTTTCCAGCGCTGGCGATATCCTGTCAATTTCTCCCGCAATTCTTGATAATCTGAAACTGGAAGTCACACCCGCTTCAACACACGCGCTCTCCAATGTCATTCCTGGCCATTTTTACAATGATGTACTGTGGGGGCTCGCTCTGGAATCGGAAGATGGACTGTTCGAAAATTATCGGATCCGCATCAGGATGCCCCATGACAACAGCCTGTCAATACTATTCAATGTCAGTGGCTACTGCCATCACGACATGACTATCCACACACTGTGGCAAGTTGTTTCACTGGATCTCAAGACGACTCATACACTGGCCGAAGGCTCCATTCTCAATGAAGCCCGCGTGCATAACATTACCCGCAACTACGTCCCTCAACTGATCGAGCAAAAAGCCAGGGAAGTTGTGCGACTGGGGGGAAATGCACTTCCCAACGAAGAATGCTGGCTTGCCATCCTGTTTTGCGATATTGCCGGGTTTACCAGCTATGTGGAAAACAATGAAAAAGAAGAATCCGTGATTCATACGCTCAACCTCATACTTGGCAGAATCACAAAAGCTGTCAGGCAACATGACGGCATTATCGACAAGTTCATGGGCGATTGTGTCATGGCACTGTTCAAAGAACCTCACAAAGCCGTACTGGCTGCACTGGAAATCCACAAACATTCCTATGATTTCAATAATCTGAGAATGCGTGCCGGAAAAGATTTGCTACTTTTGCGCATTGGTATCCACTGGGGAAAGGTGGTAATTGGCAATGTCGGCTCTGCGGACAGACTGGACTGGACAACAATTGGCGATGCCGTTAACACAGCCGCCCGGCTCGAGAAAAATTGTGGACCCGGAGCAATCCTGGTTAGCGAAACACTATACAAGACCATCACGCTTGCCGATCACCCTGAAATCAGGTTTAGCAAAGCCTTCCAGCTTGAGTTAAAAGGAAAACGTAACAAAGAAACTGTCCGCTACATTCAAACAGATAATCAATCTCTCTTGCACGACACACGCATCATTCATGCAAAAAACTGAGATCTGCGGCCTCAAGCACATTGCCTGTAATTCACACCCATCTGCGTGACCTCAAACTACCAGTCACCGGGCTATTCAGCGAGCAATATCCGTAAATTTGTTTTGTTATCTGTATGGCAGTAAGTTTTGCCATCATAGCAAACTCAAAAAATAGCTTTTTTGTTTGTTTTATTTGGCAAAAATGCTTCCAACGACTTCCATTTACCCTCATTGGTAGATTCGGCCACAAACGTCACAAACCTAACATGGGCACAAGTTGATTTGGAACATGTGTGTGCGCATGGATCCACCCGGATCAGGCGAAGACAAGGAAAGCAATACCACCCTCAATAACAGCAGTCCAAATCATGAAGGAACAGATAGGACAACACGAAACCCAACGTATTCACCTACAAGGGGGTTCGCGTGATAAATGCTTTCCGTAGCGCATAAACGGGCTGGCATCGAGAATTCCCGTTGGCACGTTCTACGCGCCACACATAGGCAAACTGGCATATTCAAGTCGATACACCATTACATGCACTGCAGGAACTTGTCAGCTGGGAATCAGCCAATATGGTCAGGCGTTACGCTCACCTTTCCAGCGATCACCTAGCCAAATACGCTGAAGAAATGAGCGGTAAAATTTATTAATAGTTACAAAAACAGAGGCAGGGACAGGGACAATACAAAACTAAAGAATGATTACATAAATCACTGATTTAATGGTGCCGACACCAAGAGTTGAACTCGGGACCTTCTGATTACAAATCAGCTGCTCTACCAACTGAGCTATGCCGGCACAAAAACCAAAACAGCTTTATTACGTTAAAAAATGATTTACCTTGGTTACCTGCTGAATCAAATATCTATCGAAGGATGATAAAAATATACCAGTTATTTACGCATTAACTTCTCGGAAGGTGTTAATGCATCAATAAATAAAGGTCTACTAAAAAGTCGTTCTGCATACTTTAATAAAGATGCAGCTTGCTTAGGTAACTTGATATTATAGTGATCCAGTCTCCACAATAGGGGAGCAATTGCTACGTCCAACATAGTGTATTCATCTCCAAGCATATATTTCTGCTTGTCAAAGACAGGAGCAATCATAGCTAACCCACTCACTATCTCTGCGCGTACTTTGTCTGCTATTTTTTGATCTCCTTGCTCCAGAGATTCTATATGACAGAAAAGCTCTTTCTCAAAACGATGCAATAATAGCCTTGCACGGGCACGCATTACCGGTTCTGCAGGCATCAACTGCGGGTGGGGAAAACGATCATCAATATATTCATTGATTATGTTTGCCTCATGCAGCACCAAATCCCGCTCGACCAAAATTGGCACCTTGCTGTATGAACTAATCACAGCAATATCTTCAGGAATATTGTTAGGATCAACATCAACAACCTGAAAATCCATATCTTTTTCATGCAAGACAATACGGCACCGATGACTAAAAAGACAAGTTGCCGTTGAATACAATGTCATCATTACTTCAAATCAACCAAAAAACTGCGTAGGAATTATCTTAATAAAAAACCTTAATGAATATCTGTCCAATATTCTTTCTTGAGTAAATAAGTTAAACCCAGCATGCCAAACAGGAAAAATAAGACGATAGCTCCAAGCTCCTTACGATAATGAGCATGCGGCTCTCCCAAATAGACCATGTAGTTTACCAAATCAGCCACAAAACTATCATATTCTTCCTTCGTCATAAGACCAGGCTTAGCTTGTACTAAATTTTTAGTACCTGATTCAAGCACCTGCCACCCTTGCAAATTATGTAAAACATGTGGCATTGCAACTTTATCAAAAATCAGATTATTCCAGCCACTATAAGTAGAAGTATCTTGGTAAAAAGTTCGCAAATATGTGTACAACCAATCCGCTCCACGAGCTCGGGCAATGACCGAAAGATCAGGCGGAACCACACCAAACCATTCCTCTGCCTCTTTCTTTCTCATTGCGGCTTCCATGAGATCACCCGTCTTTTGTCCAGTACGGATAAGGTTGGTGCGGATATCGTCATCACTCATACCTATATCTTGATGACGGTTATAACGCATAAAATTTGCACCGTGACAAGTAAGACAATACTCCACAAAACTCTTTGCTCCACGCTTTAATGATTCCTTATCTGCTTTATCAATAGGAGCTTTATCAAGCTTAACTTCCTCGCTTGAAGAGTAAGCGATATATGGAACCAACAATACAGCTAGTAGTAAAAATTTTATCATTCTCATTTTGTAACATTCTTTGGTTCTGGTTTAGTTTTATCTATTTTGCTATACCACGGCATCAGGAGAAAAAAAGCAAAATAAATTACAGTAAAGATTTGTGCCAGCAATGTATACAACGGAGTAGGAGATTTTGTTCCCAACCATCCTAAAACAAAAAAACTGATCACAAATAAAGTCAAAGCAAATTTAAAATATGGACCTTTATAACGGATGGATTTAACTGGACTGCGATCCAACCATGGCAAGAAGCAAAAGACAACAACCGAAGCCGCCATTAAAATTACCCCCCACAACTTAGCATCCACTCCAAGAAAATTCACTGTAACAGCACGTAACATCGAATAATAAGGAGTGAAATACCAAACTGGTGCAATATGATCCGGAGTATGCAAAGGGTTGGCTGGAATAAAATTATTATCTTCCAGAAAATATCCGCCCATCTCTGGTGCAAAGAAAATAATTCCACAAAATACAATTAAAAATCCAACAACTCCAAAAATATCTTTTACCGTGTAATACGGATGAAATGGGATGCCATCGACCGGTATTCCTGTACGAGGATCTTTATTAGCTTTGATCTCGATACCATCCGGGTTATTAGAACCAGTCTCGTGCAATGCAATAATATGCACAAAAACCAGAACCACTATTAGTACAGGCAAAGTAACCACATGGTAAGCAAAGAATCTATTCAGGGCAGCATCTGACAACATAAAATCGCCCAGAATCCAGTTGGACAATGTATCTCCTATGACTGGAATAGCTCCAAACATACTAACAATCACCTGCGCTCCCCAGTAAGACATTTGACCCCAAGGGAGAATATATCCGGTAAAAGCCATACTCATCAAAACAAAAAATATGGCCATACCAATCAACCACAGTAATTCACGGGGCTTCCGATAGGATCCATACATCATTCCACGAAACATATGCAGGTACACCACCACAAAAAACATGGAAGCACCCGTCGAATGCATATAGCGAATCAGCCAGCCAAAATCCACATCTCGCATGATGTACTCAACTGACGCAAAAGCCATGCCTGCATCAGGCTTGTAATTCATGGTTAGAAAAATTCCTGTCAGCAGCTGATTAACTAACACAAGCAGCGCCAATGATCCAAAGTAATACCAAAAATTAAAATTCTTGGGGGCGTAATACTCAGACAAATGCGCTTTCCATGTTGCGGTCATAGGAAAACGCTTGTCTATCCATTGCATTATTGAATTTTGTTGTTCACTCATTTTAGGCGGACTCTTTGCTGTCAGAACCAACTAAAAGTCGGTTATCACTTAAATAGGTATAAGGTGGCACTACTAAATTGGAAGGTGCAGGGACGTTTTTATAAACACGGCCAGCCAAATCAAATTTGGATCCATGGCAAGGACAAAAGAATCCACCTAACCAATCAGAACCCAAATCAGCAGGAGCTATATCCTTTCGATACACCGGCGAACATCCCAAGTGTGTACAAACTCCTAATACGACCAATATTTCCGGCTTAATTGATCTAGTTGGATTTTGCGCATAAGAAGGCTGCTGCTCTCTCTGCGAATCAGGATCAGCTAACTGGTCGTTTAATTTTTTCAGATTATCCAGCATCTCAGAAGTGCGCTTGAGTACCCAAACAACCTTTCCGCGCCATTCAGCTGTCAACAACATACCCGGCTCCAGCTTGCTAATATCCACCTCAACTGGTGCCCCTGCTGCTTTGGCACGTTCACTAGGCATCATACTGCGCAAGAATGGCGTTGCTACACCAGCACCAGCAACCACACCGGCAACCGAAGTGGCTGCCAGCAAAAATCGGCGCCGACCGCTCATTTTTTTGTCATCACTACTATCTGTCATTTTCTAACAATTCCATTTCATTAATTTCTCGTCAACCAGCAATACATTTAATTAATAGCCAAAAAAAACAGAACTCTAAAATCAAAGTCCTTTTACTCTTCAATTTTATAAACGGGTGAATTTTAGCATAATCTACACTTGCCACCAAGAAGGATTGGTTATGAGATATAACGCCAACTAACCCAACTTACCATGACATTGTTTGTATTTTTTTCCAGATCCGCATGGACAGGGATCATTTCTCCCTACTTTCTCATCCCTGCGAACAAATGGTTGTTGTTTGATCTCATGGCTCTCCGCGCGAGATTGCTGCTCTTCATCAACCTCGTTGTAAGCATCATGGTGGTATTCCAGATTTTTTGGCATGGATGTTTCTACAACAGATTCAACCTGCTCCTCGCTCCTAATCTGAACTGTCATGAGAATTTTTGTTACATCTGCTTTGATAGCATCAAGCATACGTGTAAACAATTCAAAAGCTTCCCGCTTATACTCCTGCTTGGGATTTTGTTGTGCGTACCCGCGTAAATGTATCCCCTGGCGCAAATGATCCAAAGCTGCAAGGTGTTCACGCCAATGCGTATCCATACTATGCAGCATGATCATTCGCTCGTATTGATGCATGATCATTATTCCCACTTGCTCAACCTTACCTTGATAATAGGCATTCACCAATTCCAAGATACGCTGACGAAGATTTTCTTCATGCAATTCATTGTCTTCCTCTAGCCATTTTTGAACAGGGATAGTTATGTGAAACTCACTGGATAGCGCCTTTTCCAGACCCGGAATATCCCACAGTTCTTCAATACTTTGCTCAGGAATATAAAGATTAACGAGCTGATTAACCACACTTTCACGAATGGCGGTAATCGTTTCTGAAACACCCTGTTCAGCATTCAGCAGTTCATTACGTTGCTGATAAATCACCTTGCGTTGGTCATTAGCCACATCATCGTATTCCAGCAATTGCTTGCGAATATCAAAATTTCGAGCCTCAACCTTTCTTTGGGCATTTTCTATTGCCCGTGTTACCCAAGGATGTTCAATTGCTTCTCCTTCCGGCATTTTGAGGCGCGTCATGATATTCGCGACTCTATCGGATGAAAAAATTCGCAAAAGCGGATCTTCCAGAGAAAGATAAAAACGGCTGGAGCCAGGATCACCCTGCCGACCGGAACGGCCACGTAACTGATTATCAATCCGGCGTGATTCATGACGTTCCGTGCCTATAATATGCAATCCGCCCAGTTTAATTACTTCATCATGTCTGGCCTGCCAGCTTTGACGGATTTCTTCTATTTTTTTGGCTTTGGTTTTCTCATCAAGTGACTCATCTATCCGAATAAGATTCACTTCCTGCTCCAGGTTGCCACCCAATACGATATCCGTTCCACGGCCCGCCATATTGGTCGCTATAGTCACCATTTTCGGCTGCCCTGCCTGAGCGATGATCTCAGCTTCTCTGGCATGTTGCTTTGCATTAAGAATTTGGTGAGGCAATTTTTCCTTTGCCAGCAGAGCTGAAAGCAGTTCGTTACTTTCGATCGAGGTGGTACCTACTAGAACAGGCTGTCTGCGCTCATAACAATCCTTGATATCCGCAATGATCGCCTGATATTTTTCCTGGGGTGTACGAAAAACCTGATCCATACGGTCTTCTCGCGCCATCGGGCGATGGGTTGGTATAACCACTGTCTCCAGTCCGTAAATCTGCTGGAACTCAAATGCTTCCGTGTCAGCTGTACCGGTCATGCCGGCAAGTTTTTCATACATCCGGAAATAATTCTGGAAGGTGATGGAAGCCAAAGTCTGGTTTTCTTTCTGGATAGGAACGTTTTCCTTGGCTTCTACAGCTTGATGCAACCCTTCCGACCATCGTCTTCCCGGCATCAGGCGACCCGTAAATTCGTCAACAATAATGACTTCACCATTTTGCACAACATAGTGTTGGTCGCGGTTATATAGCGCCCGGGCACGCAAAGCAGCATTGAGGTGATGAATCAGGCTGATATTTACCGGATCATACAAACTGGATCCAGTTGGCAGTAAACCAGCTTCACTTAATAATCTTTCGGCGTGCTCGAAACCTTCCTCACTCAGTAATACTTGCTGAGTTTTCTCATCCACGCTGTAATCGCCGGGACCATTTTCATCTTCCTGACGAATCAGATCAGGAATCAAGACATCGATACGCTTATAAATTTCGGTATCACCTTCTGCCATCCCAGAAATAATCAACGGAGTCCGAGCTTCATCAATCAGAATTGAATCAACTTCGTCCACAATGGCAAAATTCAACTCACGCTGAACACGCTCGGCGTTATGTCCCACCATATTGTCACGCAGGTAATCAAAGCCATATTCATTGTTCGTGCCATAAGTGATATCTGCGGCGTAAGCAGCCTGTTTTTCCTCATGCGGCATTTGCGACAACACTACTCCTACAGTGAGTCCGAGAAAGCGGTAAACCTGTCCCATCCACTCTGCATCTCGCTTGGCCAGGTAATCATTGACGGTAACAATATGCACACCTTTGCCGGATAGCGCGTTCAGATAGGTTGGCAGCGTTGCCATCAAGGTCTTTCCTTCACCGGTGCGCATCTCGGCAATTTTTCCTTCGTGCAGAACCATGCCACCAATCAGTTGCACATCAAAGTGACGCATACCCAGCACACGCTTTCCCGCTTCCCTAACCACAGCAAATGCTTCTGGTAACAATCGGTCCAGCTTCTCGCCATCTGCAACACGCTGCTTGAATTCGCTCGTTTTATTGCGTAATTCTTCGTCAGACAGCGGTGAAATGGTGGCTTCCAGTTCATTGATAGCACGAACAATTTTTAAATATTGTTTTACCAACCGATCGTTACGGCTACCAAAAATACTCTTCAGTAAGTTACTCAGCATGGGAAATGATTGTTTATCTATTGATGTAAAAACGCACTGTATTACAAATTATTTGCAAAATCCGGTTGATTTCATAACAGCAAAGTATGGGAGGCTGTCTGATAAATGACTGGTCGTCTAGCCGGGAAAACACCATTAAAGGTGTGGATTGGCGTTGGCACGCGGCTGCTGAGAAAAATACTAGATAAGTGACACGGCATTATGTTTTAGGATTTGTGCTGTATGTTGGGTAAACACTTGCAGCAATCTATCTGATTGTCAGGGCAACAAAACCCGGCCATACTACCACAATCAAAATCATAAGCAGAATACGAACGACAGCCTTGATCTGCCCAAAGGGTGTCCTGCTTTCCTGTTCCTGATGTGATTTTCCAGCGCTGGTTATTCTGCAAAAAATGAAAAACGTGCCCATCCTTAATCTGAACAGCTTTCTAACAACCCTTGGCAACTCGCCCGATTATGGCCCGTTACTTGCCAAAGCCAGGCAGTTGGAGCACATACAGAAACATTTACAAAGTGCCATTCCATCTCAATTAAGAGAGCGGTGCGCAATAGGCCAACATACTTCAGACGGGCATCTGGTCATCTATGCAGATAATGGTACTGTTGCCACCCGGCTACGACACCTCGTTCCATCCATCCAGCAGAAAATGAACAAGGCCGGGATCAAGGTTGAAAACATCAAGCTTTTAATCCAGCCGCAGATATATTCTCCGGAGTCCGGAAATACCCGTGAAATTTCACGTTCATTGAGCTTCACTGCAGTTGAACATCTGACCAGACTATCAAACTCACTCTCTTCCGGATCCCTGCTGAAAAATTCTCTGAGAATGCTGCTGACAAACAGCCGCCACGAATAAAAATCACTGGCTAATTTTTCTCCATGTTGCTGATAAATGAGTTGGCTGCATTGATGGATTTTTCCATCGCAGCAACCAGGGTTGAAACATTCGACTGCAATGTTTTTAACTCACCTTTCAGCGAGGCAATCGCCCGGGCATTGAGATTATGTTTGAGATACATGACCTGATCGTTAAAAACGGTCAATACCGGCTGTATTCTTGATTCCGCATTTTTCATGGCCACAATAAGCTGCCTGTAATACGACCGGGTCGTAGCCAGTTTGTCCTGGCTACTCCGTTTCAGCGCAGGATTCGAATACTGTGTGATTTCCTGTTCCCATTCCCTGAACAGGGCAGCAGAAACACTTTCAATATCCTCAATCCGGCTTCTGACTTCCTTTGCCTTGTCCACACTTGCCTCATATTCACCGTTCAGTTTTTTATAAGTATCTTCAAGATTTCCACCCTTAAAATTGGTAGCCGCCGAAAATTGCTCCAGAGCAGATTTGAATTGTTCCCTGGTTTCTTCCTGCGTATCCCTCGCTTTCTCCACACGACGAACCAGTACATCGCGCTTTGGAATGCCGATTTTTTCGAGCCCGCTGTAATACATGGTGGAACAGGATGGCAACACAAGCACAAAAACCACAACTAAAAACCGAATTAAAAATTTCATAAATCCGCCTCTAAACAAAATCCAGGATCATCCCCGTTATCAACAAAATCAGCGCAGCACACCACGCCGCAGCAATTGCCACATCACCTTATATCCCCAGAGAACCGGATGCCGTCTCAACGTGGGTGTAATCTCCACCTTGATACCGGTATGGCGCTCGATTTTCCATGCTGCATAATCCAGGCAATCCCGGAAAGTCATCGTTGCCTTGCTCAACCGCAAAATCGACAGCACTCGCCCCTGCCAGCGTCGCAAACGCCAGTGGATACGCACTTTCAGTTTTTCCAGGGGAGATACAGAGCCGATATGGTATAGCCCATCAATCTGCAAATTCAGCATTGGGCTCAAGGCTGGCACAGCTGCCACTGTCAGCTTGCTGTATATTTCCGGATCTAGCTGCACCAGATGACGGGCCCGTGCTTCACGCTCGGCACGCAACTCGGCGGCGTAAGTCAGCATCAGCCCTGTCGCCCAGATCGTTTCCATGTCGCATGATCCGGATTCAAGCATCGGTAATGTCGAACTGACAAATTTCAACACAGCATTTGCCTGTGCTGCATGGACACGCTTCCGTATCTGCTCATCGCGTGCATGGAGCAATCTAGCGGGTTGCGCAAAACGTGCCCAGATATAGGGATGGAACCACTGCCGGGCACCACGTTCAAAATCTGCAGTTGAAATCACGGCATACTTGGCACGCATCACACTGGTTGAACCGGGCACTTCCAGATAAAAGACATTTGGCGGCAACCAGTTATTCAGGCGAGCCAGCAGAGGACTGGAATAGGCCAGCCGATAATCACTGATCAACACATAAAAATCCGCAATACCTTCAGTCAGATCAGAAGTACGCAGGCAAGATCCATATAAAATAACTGCATCCAGTGCATCTCCAAAACGTTGTTTCAACGCGTCAGTAAACACCTGAAATGCCGGATGTACAGGCAGCGCATCCTGAATTGCAATTTCCTGCAGCAAAAGGTCAGGAATATGTTGTAAATCGGCAGGATCGCTCATTCGATCTTTTTTTCTCATGGCACACGGAATAAAACCGGGCCATCAGCTGTGATGGTGAGTGGCCCATCCTGACTGGAGGCATGGTAAAGCTCGCCGTCCACGATATATTCATCATCCAGCCACAATTCAATCGAGGCTGCGTTATAGCTGATATAGCCGTCCTCCCTTTTCAGATGGTGGCCGCGTCCGACAATCAGTGGCCAGATAGCGCGCCAGAAATGCTTGCTGTGCTGCCTGACAAATGTTGCATGTAATGGTGCCGATTCCCGTCCCCAATAGGGACGGATACCCAGCAGCAATTTCTCTAGCGCACTGACAAAAGCAAACTGATATACCCTCTCGCTCAAGGCTCCCGTTTCATCTTTCTGCCTGATGCATACCGGAGCCCATTCCGGTTGCGGGCGCCCCAGAAACGTACCTGCCAAAGATCGCAAAACGATCAATACTGTAAAAATGTTGCCGGTTATCCCCAGCTGCTTGATCTGGCTACGCGAAAACTTCACTCCACGCGCTATCAGGCCAAGGCCGAGCATCATGCCATACACATTTTTTTTACCAGTCTGTTCGATACGCAGTACCGGTCTGGTTACTTGTTTGATTTTCCCCGGTTGCCGAAAAAATTGTCCGATTCTGATCAAGATCTGCTCGGCTTGCTCATTCACTCCCAGATCAAGCGCTGTCATGTTGGTTGTTCCCGCCGGGATAATGGTGATTTCAGGCCACCTCTCTGGCGCAAGATGATCAAACAAACAACTGATTACTCCCTGCAAAGTACCATCCCCTCCCACCACTATCAACCACCTGATTTCCGCCTGAACAAATGCCATTACCGCCTGTTCAAACTCGATCTGATTGCTTGCCCGAATTTGTCTGATTTCCGGCAATGCCGACAGCAGATCTTGCATCCGGGCTGGATATTTGCGAAATCGCCCACCGTGCGGATTGTAGATCAGGCCGATTGCAGCAGGATCGGGTGCTGCTGCCAGACTATTATTGATCTGCGGCAGGCTTGACATAACGCTGGGCAAGGGGTAGCCGGGTAAATATCCTGACAGCCAGTTGCTCCCTGTCACGCACGGGGTCTATGCCCTCCATCCAGGAATGGAGCACGCCTTCCCGGGATCGGCTCTGCCAGGCGGCAAACAATCTGTAAGCCAGAAACAGGGTTGAAAGCAGATGCCAGAGCACAACCAGAATGAAACCGATATCTGGCCGACCGGCCATCCAACCAGCAGTCAGCAGAATTAGGTTAGGATTGCGCCGCGCGGTAATCAACCGGTGGAATGAGTCGATTTTATGCCAGATAAAAATATCGAAGGATGCCAGCCAGAACTGAAACGCTCCTTCGCAAAGACGGCCGCCCACATAGCCAATGAACATCAGCCAGGTCAGCAATTCAAGATTAGCCATAGGCGTGGCTGTCGCCATGAGGCCCACTCCCCAGGCCAGATACCACAATGGCGGATGCACAATATCAAGGCCGTGATCCAGCACATCGCCCAGTTTGCTCGATGTCAGCGTGACGCGCGCCAGTTTGCCATCAACCGTATCCAGAAAAGTCATCAGCCATGCCATGACCAGACCAATACCAAACGCACCGTACCAGAATGCCACCCCTGCCAGGACAGCAAAAACCAGGCTGAGCAATGTTACGTGATTTGGCTTCAAGCCCAGCTGCACACACCAACGCGTTACCATAAACGCCGGCCATGGCCATAACCATTTGGTGACCAGATCGGTTACTCCTTTATAGGACGCAGCAAAAAGCTCGGATTCAAGTTCGGCCTGGTTACAGCGCAGAATCGGTAATACGTAGGGAGGATCCTTCTTTTTCAGGTTCTGCTGCACCTGAATCGGGAGATCCTTTACCGTACAACCGGGCAAATCATCCGGCACCAGCTGCTTTTCATGCAATACCTCACACATCATCCCGGCATGTTTTCCATCCGTCCGAATTGCAACCGGGATTTCATCAATAGGCGTTATCAGCACAGTGGATTTATCCAGCACCATGAGTGCGTTAATTACCCTGGCGTCAAACAAATAGTCGGCACGGAGTAGTAATACAGGATCCGTTTCAGCCAGTTGTGACAACTCTTCCACTACCGTAGCTGTCTTGATCACTCCCAGCATCCGCTCCAGCCGGGTGCGTCCACTCATTCCCCATAGATTGGCCTTGCTATTGCCAACAATATGAACGAAAAAAGGTGTAGTCATGTTTATCTCAGAAAGTTCGTCGTAATAGCCAGTGGGTGGCGATAGCAATAAGAATCAGCCCTGGTGCAACCGAAACAATAACCGGATTCAACTGAAATACCAGACCGATATTGGCAATGATCTGGTCAAATAAATAAATACTAATGCCTATAAGCGCGGCCAGAATCAGTTTTCCTCCCAAACCCTCGCGCACAGATCCAAAAACAAAGGGAATGGCGATCAGAATCATCGCTATCGTCATAATCGCGCCACCCACCTTGCGCCATAACGCCATGATATAGGCATCCGCTTTCTGCCCGGTTGTCCTTAAAAACTCGGCATGCTGCACCAATTCCATAGGAGTCAGACTTTCTGGCGGTTTGGTTAATGACGCAATATCATTCGGGCCCAAAAATGAATGCCACTGGAGTGTATGCATTTTTCTCAATGAAATATGATTCGAGGAAAAAGCACGTACCGTCACGTCGTGCAGTTTCCATATACTTTCATCAAAAATATCGGCATACCGGGCATGCACATGTGCTGTCAGTGAACCCTGTCTATCGAAATGCATGACTTCAATATCCATGGCCCGCTTCTTGTGCAGCATCTCGCCGATGCGCAGTATATTCTGTTCATTGCGCGTCCAGATACCGAGCCCCTTGCCCAACTCGGCGCCCTGTTCCAATGCTACTGCCCGCAACACCGTTGCTTGTTGCTGAAATTGGGGAGCAACAAAATATTCCAGCGCAATTGTCGAAACAATCAGCACTCCACCAATTGCAACCGGAGCCAAGCTAATCCTGAGAGGAGATAATCCCGCGACACGCATGGCCACCAGCTCCAGATTAACAGCCAGAGCACCAAGCGCTCCCACCGTTCCCAGCAAGGCAATAAAAGGCGCTATCTGGATAAACCTGCGCGGCATCAGCAATGCAGTAAACAAAAATGCTTCCCGGGTGGTATATGTACCCTTTCCCACATCATCAAGCTGATCAAGAAGATCAAAGAAACTGAACAGTGGCAACAGGATAGCAGCCGCGATAATCATCCCGGTCAACACCTGCAGACCAATATAGCGGTGACAAATTTTCACTGTTTTCCTGCTGGCAATAAAAATCCTGATCCTGGCAAGCGCAATAAAACCATAAGCAGAAGCAACGCATATAACCACCAGATCCCGGGCATGGTCGCAACCACCCCCTGCTCCACCCAGGTTTTGGCTAATCCACTCAGGTTGTAATAAACAGCAAAAATCAGTGCAGCGGCGAGAAAGGTTCGATCGGTTTTATCCTTGCGTGGCGCCGTGCGGGTAAAAGAAACAGCAATCAAGGCAAGCAGAATGGTTGCAGCAGGCCTGGAAAGCCGCCATTGCAGTTCAGCGATTTCATGTGGCCCGGTTGAATCCCATAAAGATCGGGTGGATGCGGCCTTGCGTCGATAATTTTGCGCCTGATCATTTTCATTGAAGTAAATCAACTTCTCGAAATGGATAACGCTATCTTTGATTGCATCGACCCCGAGGCGATAGATCCTGCCTTCCTGCAATTCGATATACGGCCACTGTTCCGCCGTCATCGGCCGCTGGTAACCCTCTCTGGAAATAATGATTTCCCTGCCTTCAGTAGTTCTGATGTAGTGGAAAACATCCTCCATACGTTTTGTGAGGTCATCCTTACCTCGGATAAAAACTACCCGGTTACTTTTCTCACTACCATAAAACCTCCCAGGCTGGAATCGGTCGGTATTCAGCTCGGCTTCAGCTTGTGCATTCATGACATAACTTTCTGCATAAGCCCATGGACGGGCATAAACGGAGAGCATTCCGCTGAGTACGGCAATTGGCAGGGAAATGATGAAAACGGTATAGAGAATCCGGTTATCCCCATACCCGACTGTGCGGAGCACGTTGATTTCCTGATCGCGATTCATCCGGTTTAATCCGTAGATCACGGCCACATAAAACGCAATGGGAACCAGCACTTCCAGCGCAATGATGGTTTTTAACCCGACCAGTTTGAACATGGCGCCAGTGCCCAGTGTTTCAGTCACGGCGCTGGTCAGAAATCGCGCAACACTGAAACTGACGAAAAGTCCGATCAGGATGATCATCACCACAACAAACGGAAGCAGCAGTTCCCGTGTGATGTACCTTTCAATGGTCCTCATGAAAACCAGCCCATTGCCTTAGACAGATGCTGAACCGGATTGAGCCAGAACAGATCTCACCAGCTGCAAATCTTCCACTTTATCAACATCGATACCCGCGTCAGGAAAAGGCAGAATTACCGGACATACCCGAACACCCGTCTTTTCGGAGATTCTCTGCAGAGCCTGATCAAGCGTCAAACGGCCGAGCAGATATAACCATACAGCTTGCCAGCCCAGCACCCGATTCACCATTTTCCACGGTTGTTTGCGCAATGCTTCTGCCTGTTGCCAGAATTCCACCAAAGCACGACCGCTGGCTTTAAATGCAAACAGATTGCAACCGCAGAAATTACCATCCCGCAACCGTATCACAGTACGCCGAGCATTACCGTACCGGCTTTGCAGCGTTTCATATCTGACGATGCCAACAGTTGCATCACATTCCAGACTACGGGAAGCCTGCAAAAAATATTCCACGATTTCCGGGGTAAGCAGCGCGTGGTCAGCTGTTGTGAGCATCACCTGTTGAAGTGCATCAATCTGATTCATCGCGTGCGCAGCACTACGTGCAGGTGAATCCAGATTTTCCACCCACCCCACTTGCCCGGTATTGATACGCTGATCAAGCTCCTCGCAAGCTGGAACCAGGGATTGTGGCGGGCCACATAAAAGAATGGATTTTATGTTGTGACAATCATTCAGCGTATCAAGTACGCGAATGATCATGGGCTGACCGCAAATGGGGGCATATGCCTTGCACGCTGTCCCCGCAAATCTGGCCACGGCATCCTGGCTGCCCCGGTCGGCGGCCAGTACCAAGGCGACGAACTGATCGTTATCGCTCATTAAGGATGGACGATGTTTGAATTTTCCGGGTAGCTGGCTGCATCCTGGTCACATCAGTGTTTTTTCGTAAATACGATAGCGCTTGTACTCCTTGCCACCAATTTTTTCCAGGATTGTACGCATGGACTGGTTATCTTCCAATATCCACGAGAGTTCGACGTGCCCGATGCCCCGCGACTTTGCAAATTTTCTGGGAGCATCAATAACTTTGAAGGCCAGCGCTATTCCAGGAAGTGTATTGTGAAATTGCTTGCGGACACCCATCAATGGAACTCGCCCAGTGGTAATTGAACCGGATTTCAGTTTATTGATTAATTTGAACAGGCCAAAAGGAAACAGCGCTCCATTCAATGCCGGGAGAATTTCATTCAGATTAGGCAGTACTGCCATGAAAGCAACAGGCACTCCATCCATTTCTGCTATCTGGATAAATTCATCCGGAACCAGCCAGCGCAAGGAACTGCCCAATTCGGCAAATTCTTCCACCGTAAAAGGAACAAATCCCCAGTTATCAGACCAGGCATCGTTGAATATATCCCGCATGATTTCTATTTCTTCACTGAACCGGTCACGCCGCAATGGCCTAACCTGGATCTGGTGCTGATATTTGCGATCGATCGCCTGCATGGCAGACGGTGGATCAAAATCTGTTTCCAGCCAGTAGGCCAGCAAATCCTTGCAAGAGCGGTAACCATTCTGTTCCAGCTGTGTGGCATACCATCCCGGTGAATATGGCATCATAAATACGGGTGGGCTATCAAACCCCTGAATCAGCAGACCACATTCCTGATTAATGGAAAAATTGAATGGCCCGGTAATTTGACATGCTCCCTGCTGCCTCAACCAGTTTTCAGCTGTTTGTATCAAGCTGCTGAAAACTGCTTCATCATGGATGGATTCCAGCATGCCAAAATGCCCGGTATCCGGCCCGTACCGCTGCCGGTGCAGGTCATCTATCTGCGCGCTGATTCGGCCAACAGGCTGATTATTGCGATAAGCAATCCATCCCTGCCACCGTGCATGCTTGAAATAAGGATTGAATCCGGAGAAATGCAGCCGCCGCTCCAGCCGGAGAGGTGGCACCCACATCGGGTCATCCACATATAACCGCCAGGGCACATCAATAAATTTTCCGATGTCGCGAAAACCTGAAACCGGGATTATTTTTACTTCTTCATTGGCTTGATGATTTACAGGCATCTTCAGCTTATCCCGGGCTGTTAATCTGGTACGGCTGGAATTTCTTTCCCACTGGCTTGAATATCAAATTTCCTGGCTGCTATCACAACCGGTTATTTTTTAAATAGATCGGTATATGCCAATAAATCCGAAACAATTTGCTGAAATGCCTGTTGCTGTTGTTGTAAATCGGGCTGATTCACAACAGATTCCTGTGCTGAGTCTTCAGAGGAGGCTATCTGGCTACCCCCGCCTGTACGCGAAAATTGGTAAAACCGGTTCCATGCGGCGTTATATTCACGTAACTGACCCTGTGGAATAAAATTTCTCAATGCCTCAAAAGCATCACGCAGGACAGGCAAACGCGGCTGAATATAGGCTGCCAGGTCTTCCGGCCATCGGGTGGCAATGGGATACAAGCCCGCCAATTCTTCCCGAAAGGCTGATTCAAAATACTCCACTGCTCCCTCACGGCGACGACGGTTAACCAGGTCCACCCCTACCCCGACCAGTAACACCAGCCCTAAAAGCGCAATAGGCCAAAAAGGAAGATCCTGAATATAAAATAGTATCTGGTCACTAGGTTCAATAAATTTTTCCAAGATTTCCTCTCTTTTTTTGTAAGACGGTGTGTAAAAACCAATACAACCCATGTTTTTTATTTTTTGATATTGCCACAGGACTATATCCGTCGCAACGCTTTGCCTTTGTATGTCTCATATTCACACACCTACAGGAAACAGGATCGTAAAAGTAGCTAAAGACATGGTAAATTGCTCACCAAAGTCACCCCATACCAAGTAACCCAAACGGTATAAAACCACTACCGGCAACCGTTACCAGAACAGCAGAGGAAAAAATGGTGGAAAACAAGGAAAAGAACACATCCGAGCTATTGCAGCTCATCGTTGTACAAAACACCAATGCAATAATCAGCGTGGGTGAAATTAAAAATTCGTTACATGAACGTGGTTTTGCCGTACTACTGGCTATTGCCACCCTGCCCATCTGCCTGCCTATTCCAGCGCCACCAGGTTACACCACCATTTTTGCTATTCCGCTGTTTATTTTTTCGATACAAATGATATGTGGCATGAAAGCACCCTGGGTTCCCGAATGGCTGACAAAAAAGGCTATAAAACGGGAAACGCTGGATAAACTGATTACAAAAGCTGCACCGTGGCTGCGCAAAATTGAAAGTTACATGCACCCACGGCTGACCTATATCAGCGTACACGCCTGGGAACGCATCATTGGCCTCTTCTCGTTTATCTTTTCCATTTCCATTGCGCTGCCGGTTCCGCTGATCAATTTTCTTCCCGGCTTGGGAATACTCATCATGTCGCTCGGATTACTCAGCAAGGATGGTCTGACCATAATTGCGGGGATGATAGTCGGAACCACGGGTGTAGGTATAGCCCTGATCGTGGTTGCGCTGTTATGGATGGGGGTACCCATGCCGTTTGTACAATCGGATGGCTGACTCAGATTCCAGCCACCTTGCTGATAACGTAACGGAATTTGCCAGATTTCTCGGCTGGAATGTCGGATACCTGCTCCACACGGATCACAACATCCCCCCCCAGTCTGGACTGGAATGATTCGATGACCCGATCGATCTGTAATGAGCTCAGTCCGGTTTCCGTAACAATCTGGATCCGTGTCAGATCCAGATTTTCCTGGATTATCCTGAAAACTTTGATTTCCGGCATATCCCGTAAAATGTAGATCAGCGCCAGCCCATGCATGACTGTCCCATCCCGGGCCACGACAAAATCAGTAGTGCGGCCCTGGATTTCCCTGATCAGTGGCAAGCCACGCCCGCATTCACATACTTTGTCATCAAGCGTGCCAATATCACCCGTTCGATAACGGATAAAAGGAAAATCCCCACTTGCCAGATGGGTTACTACAATTTCGCCTGATTCCCCATACGGCAGAGGATAGCCATGAGGATCGACAATTTCGACGATGATATCCTCTGCAGTGATATGCATCCCCCCTGCAGGGCATTCATGGGCAATGAATCCGGCATCACGCCCACCGTAACCGTTTGCAACCGGGCAACCGAAAGTATGGCTGATCTGTTTGCGCTGGTCATCATACAATCGCTCAGAAGTCACGAAAGCAACTCGAATGCCCAAATCATGCATGGCAATGCCCGCCTTATCCGCATATTGTGCTATATGCGACAAAGCAGAGGGGTAGCCAAATAACATTCCTGGACGAAATCTGCGGATGGTATCGAGAAAATCATCAAGCTTTCTGTCAGACATTTCAAATGCGGGCAATAATTTGCTGCGAAACAGACGATCACGCCATGTACGCAATGTATCCTGCGCCCCCAGTTCGATTGGCGAACCCCAGACAACAATTTCCGGATCACCTATATCCACACCCCACCAGCGCGTAGCCCGCCATTTTGCGGCAATATCGTGACTGACGCGCTCCTTGCCAATAAAAAAAACCAGTGGCTCACCACTGGATCCGCCAGTATTGAAACGAGCCAGTCCAAGTGCCCGATCAGACTTCAACGCTTCCAGGTGCGCCCGTATCGTTGGTTTATCAAGAAAGGGCAAGCGCTGTAAATCCGTCAGCGAAGCAATTTTTTCAGGCTGAAAATCCAGATCGGCAAATAGCTTGCGGTAATAGGGAACGTGCGTATTCGCATTAATGAGCAGCTGGCGCAATTTTTCAACCTGCAATTGCGCGATCTTTTCCGGAGAAAACCATTGGGTCTGCTCCATGGATTTGCGCACACTGACGCTGGAGTGCCGCTTGAGGAATTCGTGAAACGGGAACAGCATACCCGATACATACCTGGTATAAAAACCGGAATCCCTTCCTCGAACATCAAATTTTATTTCAGGTTTCATTTTAATACCTGCCGGTAAACCATCAATAATTGCTCACGCACATTGGGCCAGGCGTATTCTTGCACCAGCTTTATCCCTTCTTCAATCAAATGATTTGCCAGAGACGGGTTATCAAACACTCTCAATACAGCTTTCGCCATGATTTCCGGTCTGGCAGGGGGTACCAGTAGTGCATTTTTCTCATGCGTCACTAGAAACGGGATTCCTCCGACATCAGTGCTGACTACAGGTACACCACTGGCCAAGGCTTCCAGAATTGAAATCGGCATGTTATCAACCAAACTGGGGTTGATCATCACATCCGCCTCCTGATAAAGCGCAGAAATCATTTCATTATCGAGGCGGCCCGTAAACCGGACGCTTCCATTCAATCCGAGATTCGTTACCAGCTGTTCCAGCATGGAACGCTCGGGGCCGGATCCGGCTATCGTTAGCCTCGCCGCAGGGATACATGCCTGGATCTGACTAAAAGCGTGTATCGCGGATGTGATGTCATAAATTGGTTCAAGATTGCGGGTAACGATAATATGCGGGCCATTTTTCCTTATCCCCGCCCTCACTCGCATGGAGAAACGGCCAAGATTGATGATATTGGGAACAATGGCAGCTTCGAACCCAAATTTTCCAAAAACACCTTGTAAAAAGCCAGAGGGGACCAAAATTGCGGTAACACGCCTAAGGCTAGGTCTGATCCAGAAAAAAGATTGGTTAAAAAATTTTTCTGCTTCTCCACCATGATAAGTAATCACTACTGGTTTTCGTCGCAACCAGGCAATCCAGATCACAGGAGTCACATAAAGATGCCAGGACCAGCCAGAATTAGCCATGACGTGAAACAGCTGAACATTTTTGGCAGATACCCAGATACGTACCAGATAGGGGATTAACCGGAATATCGCACGCAACCCTTTTAATTTTTCTATCCATTTCGGGTAGTAAGGCGCGTTAGTTTGTATCAATGTTACAGCCACACCTTCCTGTTGCAACAATTCGGCCAGTTGCCTGGTTTGATTGGCCATACCACCAGAGGGAGGCGGCAAAGGCCCAATCAGGCCGATATGTAACCCGGATGTTTCCAATTCGGACTCCTGGAAATAATCATCAGGATCAGCAAACGAGAAATCAAGAAACTGGTCACCAAATAAATTTACCTGTAACTTCCATTTTTCTTTTCCGCGAACAACCTGCTGTAAACCGGTTGATACCGCGCCACGCTTTTCTGCCAGTTCCGTTCGGTCTCAACAAATTCCCGCCCGGCCCTGCGTAAACTTTCCCATTGGTTAGGTGTGTTTATCAGCTCTCCGACTTTTTGTGCCAATGCATACGGATCACCGGATTTGAACAGAACACCGTTATAGCCATCACGAATCAGCTCCTGGTGCCCACCCACATCCGATGCGGCCAGCACCCTGCCTTGCGCCATGGCTTCCAGAGGCTTCAAAGGTGTGACGAGATCAGTCAGGCGCATGGATAAACGCGGATAAACCAGAACATCTATCAAATCGTAATAATCCTGTACTTGGTCGTGCGGAACACGGCCGGTAAATACCACCTTGTCTCCAATGCCGAGCTGGCTGGCAAGTCGACGCAACGACTCATCCTGCGGCCCGCCTCCCACCATCAATATACGTAAATCGGGGTGAGTCGATAGCATGATCGGCAAAGCCCGCAACAATATATCCAGCCCTTCGTATGCATAAAAAGAACCGATAAATCCGATAATGCGCTTGTTATCCAAACCAAGTTGCTGCTTGAGCGATTCATTCGCAGGGTGGCTGGATGCAAATTTCTCAACATCAACTGCATTCGGTATTGTCGTGATCTTTCCCGGAGCGATACCCCGCCCGACCATGTCATTTCGCAATCCCTCGCAAATCGTAGTGACTGCATCCACACGCCGAAGTGCGAAATTCTCCAGTCCGCGCGTCAGGCGGTAACGTATACCCCATTCGCTGCTGGTGCCATGATCCACAGCCGCATCTTCCCAGAAAGCACGCACCTCATAAACGACTGGTATACCTGCCTTACGTGCAGCAATCAGCGCCGCAACCGCATTCAGAGCTGGCGAATGCGCGTGCAGAATATCCGGCCTGACAGATCGCACAACATCGGAAATCCGCCGGGCCAACCCATCAATCACGGCCAGCTGATTCAAAACCGGTAATCTGCTGACAAAACGGGAATGCTGCGGTGTCCTGTAAAAATGCCAGCCATCGACTTCCTCTTCTGCAGCACCCGGACGGATATGTTTGGTACTGGTGACATGGAAGGTCTCCCAGCCCAGTGCGCGCTGCTCCTTTAATATCGCCAGCGTCCGGAATGTATAACCACTATGCAAGGGGATAGAGTGATCCAGAATGTGCAGAATCCGCATAATTTAGTTCATAACTGACATGTTTTGATAATGACTTCCAATGCATCCTGCCAACGGCAGGAAAATCCACTCTCTTTACTATTACCGTAGATTTTTCAAATGGATTTTATTTCAAGAATCTTGCTACCAGGCGTATGTCGGCACCGATAGTACGAATATCGGTTATTTTCAAAGCTTGCTTTCCGGATAAATCACTGATTTCCGGCAAAGTCAGCATCCCTCGTGCCGAATCACCCAGCAGGCATGGTGCAAAATAAAAGATGATTTCGTCTATCAATCCGGACGCGACCAATGCTCCATTCAACACTGAACCGGCTTCCACCAGCAGTTCATTGATCTCCTGCTCGGCCAGCTTCATCATCATCGCCTTGAGATCCACCCTTCCAGAAACATCCGGCAAAACCACCACATGAGCACCGACATCTTCCAGTCGATGTATTTTTTCCCTTCCGGTATGCACCGTAAAAATCCACACGGCATCTGCGTTATGCAACAATCTGGCCTGTAATGGCATTTCCAGATTCGAATCCACAACTACACGCACCGGCTGTCTGGAAGACTCGATATGCCGGACCGTCAGTAGAGGATCATCCTTTTTCACCGAGCCAATACCTGTCAGCACGGCACAGGAACGCGCACGCCATTTATGGCCATCCCGACGAGCTGGCTCATTTGTAATCCATTGACTTTTACCGTTGTTCAGCGCCGTTTTGCCATCGAGACTGGCGGCTATTTTAGTCCGCACCCATGGACGACCAGCATGCATCCGCGTCATGAAGCCGATATTCAGCTCTCCCGCTTCATCGGCCAGCAAGCCCGATTGCACTTCGATACCGGCGGCCTGCAATTTTTTCTTTCCCTGCCCGTTTACATGCGGAGCAGGATCATCCACCGCCATCACCACCTTCCCCACCCCGGCCTCAATCAGGGTATCAACGCAAGGTGGCGTGCGACCGTAATGGCTGCAAGGCTCAAGCGTCACATAAACGGTCGCGCCTCTGGCCTGATTACCTGCTTCGCGCAAGGCGTGAACTTCTGCATGCGGCTCCCCGGCCCGCTCGTGCCACCCGGTACCCACCACCTTGCCATTATTGACGATCACGCATCCCACCCGGGGATTCGGGCTTGTTGTAAACATACCCTTTTCAGCCAACCGTAGCGCGTGGGACATATACGAATAATCCGGGGCAGTAAACATTTCTGTTGATCCGTTTGCTTGCAATAACCTTTACATCCAATCTACCAATACAGGCATATTACTCACCATCTGCACCACCCAATGCATCCACCAGTTCCGGCAATAATTGCCGCAGCTCACCTGTCATCAGAAAAAAATCACTATCAAATTGTTCTTCGGCCGTTTCTGCCGGTTCCCGGTCAAGATCAAGCAGAGTCAACCGCTTCAGTTGCAGATTTTCGTCCAGAACAAACGAAATCTTATCCCGCCAGGTCATGGCCAGCTTGATAACTTCCTTGCCAGTCCGAACATGCCGGTTAATTTCCTGGGAATCGGGCGATTGCCGGATATAGCTCACCAAAACTTTTTTATCTTCACGGCTACGGAACACACTGTCACTGTCAATTGAGAAAATGGAAGGGGGTTCATCGCCTGAAAGCCATGCTGTCATGGCCGCTGTTGGCGTCATATTGGTTCTGATGCGTTCCAGACCAACGCCGGTAGATTTGATGAATGTTTCAACCAGGACATCTGCCTTAGCAGTACTTGTGCCTTCTACAATAAACCAGCCATCCAACGGGTCAATCCAGACATGACCCCGCTGCCGGATGGCAAATGCGCGCGACAGAAGCTCGCGATAAGCTGCTTCCTTGATTTCCTTCATCTGTTTCCGGCCCGGTGCGTAACCCTGATGCAATTCCATTTCCTGTGCACGAATTTTGGCCAGTTGATTGACGACAGAAGCAGGCAGCAGCTTTTTCTCGATTCCCAGTGCAATCAGTATCTGCTGTCCGTAGCTGTAAACCAGATCGACTTCTTCCTTTCCTGGCGGAACCCAGCCCCTGCTTTGTGGTTCCAGCCCCAAACATCCCTGTAAAACCTGTTTTGCGAGATATTCCTCAAGCTCCGCCGGGGTAATCGCTGCTTCCGCAAGGCGATAAATCATTAGATTTCTAAACCACATAAAAGAAAGAAAGTTGGTTATGCAATGAGTGCGAATGAATAACCCGCAATGATAAAAATGCAGATCAATTCTGAAAAAGGATGGCCCACCGGTTTTGGCGAGCTTGTGCTTATATTGGCGCCCTGGAGACGAATCGAACGTCCGACCTACCCCTTAGGAGGGGGTTGCTCTATCCCCTGAGCTACCAGGGCGGGGAGGTAAATTTTACGCCAAAACTATGGCCACACGAAATTTGCAGTAAAGCGTGGATCCAGAAAAATGCATTCCACTACCAGATTTCCCACCATGGTTTTTCCTTTACTGCACCAGAATCGGTGAGATAAGCGCTCTCCGGGAAATTTTTTCTGATGACTTTTTCGGTATCTCCGCGCAAGTCAGTCATACCGAGTTCACCATACGCGATTGCCATGATATACAACGCATCCTCGGTGGCTGGTGTCTGTGGATATTCCTCCAGCACGAACTGCGCACGCTTGATGGCAGCCACGTAGGCTTTCCGCTTCATGTAATACTGCGCAACGTGAATTTCGCCCCTGGCCAACGCATTCACCAGATAGGCCATGCGCTGAAGTGCATCGGGCGCATACTTGCTATCCGGATAACGGGTTACCAGCAGCTTCAGGCTCTCGAACGATTCCCTTGAAGCCTTGGCATCCCGCTCGCTCATATCCTGTTTGATCACCTTGTGCGTAAGGTATCCCAGCAAGCCCTGATCATCGTTAAAGCTGGCCAAACCCTTGATATAATAGGCATAGTCTATATTCTGGTGATGTGGATAAAGCTGAATGAACCGGTCTGCCGCAGCAATAGCCGAAGCGTGTTCCTGATCCTTGTAATAGGCATAGGCTATTTCAAGCTGGGCCTGCTGGGCAAAACGCCCATAGGGATAACGGGCTTCCAGCGCCTCGAATAATTTGACTGCAGCCGCATAATTACCCTCATTGAGCTCATTTTTGGCTTCGACATAAAATTTACTCGCAGACCATTGGCTGTTATCAACTGTTTTCTCGGTTAAGATGCCGCATGCCGCCAGCAATACCACCAAACACCCAGCCAAAAATTGTCGCAACATATGAACCATCTCATTAACGGTAACGGGCAAGATGCGCGCGATTATAGCGCAAAGCCCGGCTCATCCGTAGCCAACGGCCAGGAAAATCAAAACAATACTATTGAGCTGACTGTGCCCGGCAATCTGGCTGGGTTACGTCTGGATCAAGCCTTGGCACAACTGTTTCCCCAGTGGTCCCGTAACCGGTTACAGGGATGGGTCGAGGAAAAACGGGTCAGCATTGATGGTTTATCAGCCACTTGCAAACAAAAAATATGGGGAGGGGAGACAGTTTGCCTGATTGCTGGACAGATCGAGAGTGATCAAAGCCACCAGGCAGAGGCCATCCCTCTCAGGATCGTGTTCGAAGACGATCATCTGATCGTCATCGACAAACCTGCCGGTCTGGTGGTTCATCCAGGAAACGGCAACTGGCATGGCACCCTGCTGAATGCACTGCTCAACCATGCGCCACAGCTTGACCAGGTACCCCGTGCCGGCATCGTTCACCGGCTGGACAAGGACACCACCGGCCTGCTGGTGGTTGCCAAAACTATCGAAGCACAGTTCGATCTGGTCAGACAATTGCAGCAGCGCACTGTCAAACGCCACTATCTCGCACTCGCGCTGGGCAAAATTGGGAAAAATGGTGTGGTGGATACACCGATTGGCAGACATCCCGTTCACCGCACCCGCATGGCTGTTGTCCCGCAAGGTAAACCAGCCCGCACGCATTACCGGGTCATGGAACAGTTTTCAGGCAGCACATTGCTGCATTGCAGCCTGGAAACTGGACGCACACACCAGATCCGCGTTCATCTGCTGTCCATCGGCCATCCGATTGCTGGCGATCCGGTTTATGGAAAACCGGCTTCCGATCCGGCTACTGCCATTGCTGTCACACAGTTACCCAGGCAAGCGCTGCATGCCTGGCAACTTGGATTGATTCACCCTCATAGCGGACAAACCCTGTTTTGGGAATCTTCCCTGCCGGATGATATGACTGATTTATTACAAACACTAAGGAATCTCTGAAAAACGTCAGTAAGATAGTCAGTTCAAGGAAAAAATCGGTGACGCAAGTAAAACGCAGCGAACAGCCATAAGGCTGGCCTGCAGGGTGAGGCGCTGACGCCGGGTAAAAAACGGAGTTTATACGTAATAAATGAGCATTTTGAGCTGGTTTTTAACGCAGAAATGACAACACAAGTAGTTTTTCAGAGGTTCCATAAGAGGCTTTTCGCTCTCCACTCCCATACCGGGTTAATCCCTGCTCCCGAATTGATACTCTGCCTACACTCCGTGAATTTCAGCCAAATCTCCGATAAATCATGATTTCTTGCCTGAAATAAAGTGGCAGAACTATTTATTCACTGCCTGCCCGACGGTACAATACCGACCTTGGTATCTACCTGCATTTTTCCTGCCGGGCACAAAATCACATACCCAAACCAATTTATAACCGTTTCCCGAGCAAACAACTCTTTCTGGAGAAAAAAACCGTGGCAGCTGATGTTTTAAAAATGATTCAGGATCATGAAGTCAAGTTCGTTGATCTGCGCTTTACCGACACCAACGGCAAGGAACATCATGTCACGGTTCCCGCACACACCTTCGATGCCGATAAATTTGAAGATGGCCACGCATTTGACGGCTCCTCGATTGGTGGCTGGAAGAACATTCATGCATCCGACATGCTGCTTATGCCGGATCCAGATACAGCCACACTGGATCCTTTCATGGAAGAAACCACGCTGCTGCTGACCTGCGATGTCGTCGATCCGGCCGATGGGCAGGGATATAACCGCGATCCGCGCTCTTTAGCCAAACGGGGCGAAACCTACCTGAAATCCACCGGAATTGGTGATATTGCCTACTTTGGCCCAGAGCTGGAATTTTTCATTTTCGATTCAGTCCGCTGGCACACCGACATGTCTGGATGTTTCGTCAAGATCGAATCACAGGAAGCCGCCTGGAGCTCCAAGAAACGCTACGAGGGAAGCAATAACGGTTACCGGCCCGCAGTCAAGGGAGGATACATGCCGGTACCACCAGTAGACACACTGCACGACATCCGCTCAGCCATGTGCATGGTGCTCGATGAACTGGGCATCCCCGTTGAAGTGCATCACCACGAAGTCGCCAACGCCGGGCAATGTGAAATTGGCACCCGCTTCAATAGTCTGGTCAAACGCGCCGACTGGAACCAACTGATGAAATATGTCATCCACAACATTGCTGTTTCCTATGGCAAGACGGCAACATTCATGCCTAAGCCGATCGTTGGTGACAACGGATCCGGCATGCACGTCCACCAGTCGATCTGGAAGGATGGAAAAAACCTGTTTGCCGGCAATGGCTATGCCGGCATGTCGGAAACAGCGCTGTACTACATCGGTGGCATTATGCGGCATGCCAAGGCACTAAATGCCTTCGCCAATCCCGGTACCAATTCGTATAAACGGCTGGTGGCCGGTTTTGAAGCACCAGTCAATATCGCCTACTCTGCCAGCAACCGCTCGGCTGCGGTGCGCATCCCCTATGCCAGCAGCCCAAAGCAGCGCCGTGTCGAAATCCGTTTCCCGGATCCCAGCGCCAATCCTTACCTCACCTTTACTGCCCTGTTGATGGCAGGGCTGGATGGCATTCAAAACAAAATCCATCCGGGCGATCCCATGGATAAAAACCTTTATGACCTGCCGCCGGAAGAAGCTTCGATGGTACCCAATACCTGTGCTTCGCTGGAAGAAGCGCTGGAAAGCCTCGATCGTGACCGTGAATTTCTGACTCGCGGCAATGTATTCTCCAATGACATGATTGATGCTTTCATCAAGCTCAAGTCGGAAGAAGCAACATTGTTACGCATGACAACGCATCCTGTCGAATTTGCCCTGTATTACAGCCTGTAAAAAAGCGGTATTTACCAGCGTTTTTCCACGGATCGCCCTACACCAACCAAACCTAGAATCAGATACATCCCGGACTGGGTTCCGTATTCCTCATAATCCTGGAATATAGAACCCGATCCAGAATTATCCATTTTAGAATCGGGGGGTTCCATGAAACTAACCAGCTGCACCATTATCCTGACTGGAATTCTGTCATTCGGATTCACCACAATCTGCACCGCTTCAGGCATTCATAAACTGGTAGACGAACGTGGGCGCATTGTTTTCACCAATGATCCCGCCAAAGGGATCCGGCAAATCCAGCCACTGCAATCCGGGTCAGTAATTTCCTCCCACAGGAATGGCACTCGTACCGGATCCACCACTATTGCTACCATCAGCAACTATCCAAAAGTCAGCAAACCCCAGCAGGATCAGCGGGATGGCAAACGTCGGCAAATCCTTGCCCAGGAACTCGCCAACGAAATCAGATTACTGGAAGATGCCATGAAGACCATCCATCTGACACAGCAAAAGACAGGACGTCATTTACCGAATTACCCGTCTTTTGCATCAGATCAACTTGATATTCTGCAGCTGCACAATCAGGCTGCTGCACACGAACGCAATATTGAAGCCCTTAAAATAGAACTCAGCCGCCTTTGATGCATACCACCAAATCGTAGAACGATCCGTAGCTGAATCTCCACGCAGCCACTCAACTCGCGATGCCCAGGTTGCGGGTTGCGGGTTGCGGGTTGCGGGTTGCGGGTTGCTAAAAATACCGTCATTGCGAATCCTGCAAGGATGAAGCAATCCAGATATAGAGATCGTAAGGTGCACCCCGCAATATTAGAGCCTCGTGATGGCAACTTGTTACAGGTTGCACCTTATGCGCCATAAAAAACGTTACATTCAAATTGGGAGAAATATACTCTTGATCACCTCCTATCCATTCGTCCCCGCCGGTACCCGGGTTTCAGCCTCCTGTGCGAGATAAACCCAATCCACAATATCCACATCCGGGGTATAGCCAGGAACCAGTTGTTCCATCATTAACCGGATTACACTGACATCATTCACACTGAGAGCCATCTCCAGAGCATTCAGCTTGCCTTCCAGCTCAGTCCAGGGAATATATTCCTCTTGCGCCCTCATGATTCTTGGATGCGAAGTCAATTCAGGATTATTGCCAATCAACAATTCCTCATAGAGTTTTTCACCTGGCCGTAAACCTGTAACGACAATTTCAATATCCCCCTCCGGATTCTGCTCATCCTTGATCTGTAATCCGGAAAGTTCGACCATACGCCGAGCCAAATCAATAATTCTTACAGATTCCCCCATATCCAGCACAAACACGCCTCCGCCCCGAGCCATGGCGCCTGCCTGAATCACCAGTTGAGCAGCCTCCGGAATAGTCATGAAGTAACGGGTAATTTCGGGGTGAGTCAGCGTAATTGGCCCTCCTTCGCGAATTTGCTGGCGAAATCGCGGCACCACCGAACCGGAAGAGTCCAGTACATTGCCAAAACGCACCATGGAAAACCTGGTACCAGAGCCTTTATTGGCCAGTGCCTGCAACACCATCTCGGCCAGACGCTTGCTCGCACCCATGATATTAGTCGGACGTACTGCCTTGTCTGTGCTGATCAGTACAAAATCAGAGACCCTGTTTTCCTCGGCTGCACGCGCCAGACTAAGCGTACCCAACACATTGTTCCTGATACCTTCTGCCGGATTATGCTCCACCAGTGGCACATGCTTATAGGCCGCTGCATGATAAATGGTATCCGGATGCCAGGTAGATATGATCTCGCGCATGCGCTCTTCATCCTTGACTGAGGCCAGCAAAGGCACCAGCGTAATTTCACGGCGGACAAGTTTCTTCTCCAGCTCCTGATGAATCAGATAAAGCGCAAATTCATTCTGTTCAACCAGCAGCAGGATTGTCGGCCTTATTGCAAGAATCTGGCGACAAAGCTCACTACCAATTGACCCCCCCGCTCCTGTTACCAGCACAGCCTTGTTCAATATATTTTTGGCCAGCAGAATATGGTTCGGCTTCACTGGCTCACGGCCGAGCAAATCGTCAACATCCAATTCACGCAAATCAGCAATACTCACCTTGCCATGAATCAAATCCGACATACTGGGCAGTGTGCGCACCAGAACACGTGCATCGCGAATCTGACTCAGAATTTCATTGCGACGATGGCGCGTAATGCCCGGCATCGCCAGCAGTACATCACTGATATTCAATGACCGGACCAGTTCAGCCAGGTCACCCGGGTTATAAACCGGCAAACCATTAAGCACATGCCCGTGCAAGCGATCATCATCATCCAGAAAACCTACCACCTGCATTTCCGGGCTGTTCATCAACGCCGAAGCCAGCAAGCGACCAGTCTGGCCGACACCATAAATCAGCGCTTTGGGGCGGGAAACATACTTCAATATATTGAGATACTGATCCCCCAGCCACACCCGCGCCAATGCCCGGGAAGCACCGACAAACAAAAGCAGCAATATCGGCTGGATAATACCGATGGTTCGTGGCACACCAGACAGGCCGATTACCGTAAAAATGGAAGCATAAACCAGTCCGTAAATACCAATTGCACGTGCCACCGCAAGCAGAGCCGGCCAGCCGCTGTACCGGAAAATGGCACGATAAAGACCTGAGACAACAAAAACCGGGAGAGCAAGCCCTATAGCAATGGCAGCGGCCCACACAGCACCCGGGGCCCATTGGCTTTGCCCGGTGAAACTTATGAACTCACCCAAACGTAAAGCATACGCAAGCCAAACTGTAAACAGACATAGACTGAGATCAACAATCACCGCCACGATACGTTTCACCATTCGTGGCAATGTCAGAACCGGAGTTGCAAAGCGTGCCAGATATTTTTTTAGCATCATCTGTATTCCATTAGTAACTACAGTGTTCATCATTGCACACAATACCGGTCAGGCTTTCTAATTGTTGTAATTTAAGGAACCTCTGAAAAATGTCAGCGAGGCAATTTTACCTATATGGCTCGGAAATCGTCATCATTCGCGTCAGATTCACAGCAGTGCGCGGCCATACAGAATTTAATCAGCGTGTGGAGATAAGCAAGAAAATAAAGAAGCTACCCTCCCCACTAATATGGGGGAAGGCAGATCAGATGCAGTTTTATCAGAATTTATAGGAAACGTACCCCATAAGTGTTCTGGGCATGCCCGGAGTGAAACTGGTACGTGAACCCGCTGCATCCTTGCTCACGTCAACCGCATAGCGTTTGTCAAACAGATTCTGGACATTGAACATCACTCCCCAATGTTTCCGGTCATACCCGACGGTGAGGTTGGTCAGGAAATGATAACCGCCGCGCTGCTCGGTATTGGCATTATCAATAAAATAATTACTTTGTCCGCGCGTCTCGACCCGTCCATGCCAGCCACTCGGGTGCCGGTACGTCGTATAAACAAAGTACATATGTTCAGGGAAACGGGAAACCTGGTTGCCGGAACGGTCGACATTGATCGTGGTACGCTGGTTTCCGGGGCCGATAATCGTAAGTGGCTCGGTCAGCTTGCCAAACTTCAGATCAGTGTAGGTATAACTGGCACCCACCTCCACGCCGGAATCAAAAGCATAGTTGCCAAAGAATTCAAAACCATTCTTGTTGGTCTTGCCTGCGTTGACATACAACGTCTGGAAATTCTGCACAAACGAAATAATCTCGTTGCTGACGTCCGTATGATAGCCGGTAAGATCGAACGACCAGTTACGCCCGCGTCCCTTGAATCCGGCTTCATAATTAAGGTGGCCGGAAGACTTCAGCGAGCGCCCGAATTCAATCGCATTTTGAACCTCACCAGAATCCGGTACCTGATTGGCATGTGCAACGGTCGCATATACGTTGATCTGGTCGGTTGCGCGATATGTTACCGCTGCTTTCGGCGCAAACAGGTCGTAATTCTGCTTCACCTGCAACAACCCTCTGCCCGGAGCGTAACGTCCGGCTGCAAAATCGTATCTCTGAAATTCGTTACGTTCGATATCGAAGCTGACCTGATCAAAACGCATTTGCAGATCGACCGTCAGACGATCGACTGGAGACAGGCTCTCCAGAAAATAAACACCCCATAAATCGTTGGTAAAACTGCTGCGCGAATTGAGCTTCCCCTTGCGATCGGAAAGCGTGGATACAATCCGGCCACCCGCAGTCACTACATCCGCATAGGCAAACTGTAGCGCATTATTATCATTCCAGTTACGCCGCCAGGTTCCCCCAACGACCATTGAGCCTGGCATGCCAAACAGGGAATGCGTGTGATTTCCTTCAAGATCAATACCAAAATTTCGTTCCCAGCCATTCATGTCATTGATCGAACCGGTAACCGGATGAAACTGCTGCCACTGGTTGTAATAGATACGCGGCTTGAACAACCAGGCACCGGCACGGTGCTCCAGTCGGCTGTTTATGAACAGAATACTTGAATTGCGTGCAGAATTTTTCCAGGGATCCTGTGTTTCCAGCGCCTTGCCAGTATCACGGTAACGGGCATATTGCTCACTACTGAGTGAACCGGGCAGATCCAGCTTGACATCACTGTAAGTCACCTCGCTTTCAAGCAGAGTTGATTCTCCCAGTTGCCAGCCATGTTTGAGTCCTGCGTTGGTGCTTGAAAAACGGTTATGCCGCCGCCAGTCATTATCGGTGTGACGGCGTGAAAAAGTGAAAGCAAGCGCATGCTCACCAAAAACCTTGCCAAAACGGGTATGCATGCTATGTGAACCCAGGTTACCCACGCCACCGCGAATAACGTTGTGCCGGTCATCAAATGCGGAACGAGAAATGATATGAATGGTTCCGCCAGCCGTGCCCGCACTGTAGAGATCACCCGGCCCGCGGGTGACTTCGATACGCTCCACATCATCCGGATCGACAAAATCCAGCCGGCCAAAGCTGTCAGGATCCAGAATCGGCACCCCATCGCGCAACAGATTGATTTCGCGCACGCCAAATGCTGCCTTGAGCCCTGCACCCCGGATCGAAATCTTGGCATCGTAGGCATTGTTATTGCTCTCGATGCGCAGCCCCGGCACCTGTCCCTGAATGGCATCCTTAATGTTGAACATGCGTACATCCCCAATCCGCTTTTCATCCACGACACTGATCGATTGCGGAACCTCCTTGGTAGTGCGCGCCTCACGCGTTGCGGTAACGCTGATTGCATCGAATTGAGCCGGCTGGCCGGGAGAAGGCTGCTGTGCAATTGAAGAAAATGTCGGTAACCCAAACACCAGATATAAAAACCATCGTCGTTCCAAAAATTTTGTTTGACGTGCACGACGCACAAATCTGTACAACACACCCATCCGAACCTGCATACAAATTCTCCCTGAATTATTGGTATTTTGAGGCCGGGAGTCTGTGGTATGCATCTGCTTTCCGTCAATGCGACAAATTGTCGCTCCACTGCATTAATTTTTTACTATCAGATACTTGCAATTCATATAAATAATGCTGTCATCATCCGGAAAGCTAAAATCCGGTGGATATTGTCAACCATGAATGGCAGGTTATTGATGAATTCCGGATCAGGATCGTCCCTCTGGGAAGAAGGCTGGATGGCAGCGGAATATCCTGTTCCGTCAGTTTGTTCGCGACCGGGGATACCCTATTCCCGCACGCTTTCCCACAACTTCTGCAAACGCTTCACTGATACGGGCATGGGAGTTTTCAGTTCCTGGCTGAACAGGGAGATGCGCAGTTCCTCGATTTGCCAGCGAAATAATTCCAGATTGGGATCTGTCGTTCCAGCCTGACGGTGCTTGTTTAGGCGCTGTATGTACTGGCTCCATAGTGTGCTGATCATTTCTGTCTGCTCCTGATCGCGCCCGGGGTTTTTGCTGTACTTGTCGAGGCGCAACAGCATGCCTTTGAGATAACGGGGAAGATGTTGCAGATATTGCCAGCGGGTTATGCTCAAAAATCCCGGATAAATCAGGTGATGAAGCTGTTCCTCCAGATCCTTTTTCAGGGAAGCTGCCGATTTGTCCAGAATGGATAGCCGTTTCTTCAGCTCTTGACAGGATTGGGCCATAGCATGAATCAGCCCGGTCATTTCCTGGGTTACGGTTCCAAGGCGTGTCCGCGCCCGCGCCACTTGCGCATTGAATTCCTCCTCGTTGCGCGGCAACGGGTCATCGCCGATCAGCGCCAGATCGACAATGGCGGCGTACACATCTTCCCTGAGCCTGTCCATTTCGATTAAGCTGCTCATGAGCAGAAGCGTTTTCTGATCGGCCGGCGAACTTTTTTCCAGCTGCCTGATCCTGTCTTTGAGCGCAAGACACAACAAACGCCGCACCCCTCCCCGCATGCTGCGTTGCGCACCTTCCCGCGTATCGAAGAGCTGAATGGCAACACTCTGCTTCTGGTCAATCAGTGCCGGGTAGCCGATCAGCTGTTTGCCCGCACGGCTGAAACCGGTTTCCTGCGGTAGCTCGCCGAAATCCCAGCAGATAATCCCATCACGTTCGATGGAATCCGGTTCTGCGCCTGCACTATGTGTGAACAGCTGCTGTGCTGTCTGGCCAAACTGCGCTTTCAATACAGCCAGATCATGCCCCATTCCCAGCGTGGCCCCGGTATCGTCAACCACCTTGATATTCATTTGCAGATGAGCGGGTAGCTGCTGGTTTTCCCACGTATCCAGAGGTACCCTGATTCCGGCTTCCTTGCGGATGAACGCAGACAGGGATTCAGCCAGCAAAATTTCCTGATCCGGGCAGGTATCGAGCCACTCCAAAAAACGGGTGATGAATTGCGGCACCGGAATGGCGTGGCGACGTACCAGTTTCGGCAGAATTTTCACGTACCAGGTAATCTTCTCTCGAATCAGCCCCGGTACCAGCCAATCAAAATGAAACGGCATGAACTGATTGAGCAGCGGCAAAGGCACCGTGACAGTGACACCATCCAGCGGATGCCCGGGATCGAAACGATAACTCAGAGGCAATATGTGGCCGGCTGCCACCAGTGTTTCCGGATATTGTTCTATCGTTTTTTCATCGGCAGACTGGCGCATCAGGATTTCCCGTGTCAGGTACAACAGCCTGGGATCGGCCTGTTCTGCCTGTTTGCGCCACTTTTCGAAAGCATTGCCGCTATAGATTTCCACCGGAATACGTGCTGCGTAAAATTCGAATATCTGCTGCTCATCGACCAGAATATCTTGCCGCCGCACCTTGCTTTCCAGTGCACGGATTTCATCAATCAGCTGCTGGTTGTGCTGGAGAAACGGCGCATTGCTTTCATACTCCCCTGCCACCAGCGCTTCACGAATGAACAGCTCGCGAGCATGCGCCGGATTGATCGGCCCATAGGCCGCTCGCCGTTTGGGAACAATCGCCAGGCCATACAGAGTTACCCGTTCAAACACCATGGCCTGAGTACGCTGCTTTTCCCAGTGCGGATCAAAATAGTGTTTTTTGCACAATTTACCGGCGATTTTTTCCAGCCAGGCCGGATCAATTGCCGCTGCACCGCGCGCATACAATTTGGTGGTTTCCGCCAGCTCAGCCGCCACCACCCATTTCGGTTTGTTCTTTTTTAATGATGAGCCGGGGAAAATCGAGAACTTGATGCCGCGCGCACCTTCATACACACCTTTTTCATCGGATTTGAAACCAATATTGCCGAGCAGCCCGGACAGCAATGCCCGGTGAATTTCGTCATAACCGGCTGGAACCTGGTTGGGGCGCAAGCCCATTTCGCTCACCAGTGTATGCAACTGGCCATGAATCTCGCGCCACTCGCGCATCCTGCGGTGGGATATAAAATTTTTCTGGCACTGCTCAATCAGTTTTTTATTGGATTTTTTATGCTTGAGCAGCTCATTGAAGAAATCCCATAATTTGAGATAACTCATGAAATCGGAGCGATCATCACGGAACGGCTGGTGTGCCTGATCGGCCGCCTGCTGGTGCTCGAATGGCCGATCACGCGGATCCTGCAGGCTCAGCGCGGAAGCAATGATCAGCACTTCGCTCAGGCAATTTTCCTGTCTGGCGGCAACGATCATCCGGGCGATTCTCGGATCAGTAGGGAATCTGGCCAGTTGATGGCCGGTTTGCGTCAATCCTTTTTGCTCGTTCAGTGCGCCCAGCTCGGATAACAGCTGGTAACCATCGGCAATCATGCGGGCAGCAGGTGGCTGGATGAACGGGAATTGCTCCACATCGCCGATTCTGAGCGATTTCATGCGCAGGATCACGGAAGCGAGTGAAGAGCGCAGAATCTCGGGGTCGGTATATTCCGGACGCGCAGCAAAATCTTCCATCGAATACAGCCTGAAACAAATTCCATTCATGACCCGGCCACAGCGCCCGGCACGCTGGTTGGCCGACGCCTGGGAAATTTTTTCAACCAGAAGCTGTTCTACTTTGTTGCGGTAACTGTAGCGGTTGATTCGCGCCAGCCCGGTATCGATCACATAACGAATACCGGGAACGGTAAGCGAAGTCTCGGCCACATTGGTGGCCAGCACGATTCTCCGCTGCTGGCCAGAGGTAAAAATACGCGCCTGCTCTGCGTGCGATAACCGGGCAAACAGCGGCAGAATCTCCATCCCGGCCCGGCCACCAGGACCAGAAAAAGCATGTTTGCGCAAGGTTTCTGCAGTTTCCCGTATTTCCCGTTCACCCGGCAGGAAGATCAGCATATCGCCCTCCCCCATGTACATGGCTTCATCCACCGCACCGAGAATAGCCCGGGGCAAATCACGATCCTCGCTTTCAGCTGGATCATCAAATGGCCGGTAAAGGATTTCCACTGGAAACAACCTGCCGGAAACCTCGATGACCGGTGCATCATTGAAATGCGCGGAAAATCGCCGGGCATCAATGGTGGCCGATGTGATGATCAACTTCAGATCCGGGCGGCGTGGCAACAGTTGCTTGAGATAGCCAAGCAGAAAATCGATGTTGAGGCTGCGCTCGTGCGCTTCGTCGATGATAAGAGTGTGGTAGGCGCGCAACAATGGATCCTGCTGCGTTTCGGCCAGCAGAATGCCATCGGTCATCAATTTGATACGGGTTCCGGGGTGAGTTTGATCGGAAAAGCGCACCTTGTAGCCAACCAGCTGTCCGAGTGGGCTATTCAGTTCCGTGGCAATGCGTGCCGCCACGGTTCTGGCGGCAATACGCCGGGGCTGGGTATGGCCGATCAGATGTCCGGTGCCCTGTTTCCCGGCACCATGCCCCAGTTCCAGACAAATTTTCGGTAATTGTGTTGTTTTCCCGGACCCGGTCTCACCGCAGATGATGACTGTCTGGTGCTGGCTGATCGCACGTGCGATTTCTTCACGCCGTGCGACAACCGGGAGATCTTCCGGATAAGTGATACTGGCTGGTTGTTCGGGGAGATGCGTCAACAGCGGTTACTTGCTTACGATGACCTTTTCTTTCTGGGCGCTGAGTGTGCCATGTTCAATGATGGCGACTGTCAGTCTGGAAACGGCAACACGCTTGCCGGTATCTTCTTCGGTGATATCGGTTTGCCAAACCTGGATGCGCTTGCCGACATGCAGCGGCGTACAGACACCGATCACATTTCCCTTGGTGACTGCTCGGATATGATTGGCATTGATTTCAATCCCCACGGCACGATAGTGCTCGGGATCAATTGTCATCCAGGCCGATACGCTGCCCAGTGTTTCGGACAGCACACAACTGGCCCCGCCGTGGAGAATACCAAAAGGCTGGGTGGTGCGATGATCGACCGGCATGCTGGCCTTGAGAAAATCCGGACCGACTTCCATGAAACGAATGCCGATATGCACTCCCATGTTGGCATTGCGCAACCCTTCGAGATAATCGACGGTATAGTTTTTAAACCAGATGGCTTGATTGGAACCCATGTTGTCTCCGTATTTTCAGGAAAGAGCAGCAGAATGGCCAGGGGCTTGCGCCGATGCCGGATCAGGTTTGATGTCCTGCTGATTCCGGCGTTTTTCCACCGCTTCGGCGAGATCGAACAACACCTGCCGGGTGGTATCGAAATCAATGCAACCGTCGGTGATGCTTTGCCCGTAAACCAGTTCTTTCAACCGCTTGCCTTCCATATTCTGTCTGCCGGCCACCAGATGGCTTTCGATCATGAGACCACAGATCGAACGATTCCCGCCTGAGATCTGCCGGGCCACATCCGCCGCCACTTCCGGCTGACGTCGGTAGTCCTTATGGCTATTGGCATGGCTGCAATCGATCATCAGATAAGGAGGCAACTTCGCCTTGCGCAAGGCTTCAATCGCCGAGGCAACACTTTCTGCATCGTAATTGGGCGATCTTCCACCGCGCAGGATGATATGGCAGTCCTCATTGCCCCGGGTGGAGAAAATGGCAGTGTGGCCTTCCTTGGTGACCGACAGGAAGTTGTGCGGGCGCGAGGCTGCGCCAATGGCATCAATCGCAATATTCAGATTGCCGTATGTACCATTCTTGAACCCCACCGGACAGGAAACACCAGAGGCCAGTTCACGATGTCCCTGGCTTTCCGTGGTACGCGCACCAATGGCCGCCCAGCTGATGAGATCAGCCACATATTGCGGACTGATGAGATCGAGAAATTCTGTGGCCGCCGGAATGCCCTGATTGCCCAGTTGCAGCAGCAAGTTGCGTGCAAGCCGCAAACCCTTGTTGATCTGGAAACTGTCATCCAGATCAGGATCATTGATTAGCCCTTTCCAGCCGACCGTTGTGCGCGGTTTTTCGAAATAGACCCGCATGACAATATGCAACTGATCCTTGAGTTCCTGGCGCAGAAGATTGAGATGGGAAGCGTATTCCAGCGCAGCATCCACGTCATGAATCGAGCACGGCCCGCACACTACCAGCAACCGGTCATCCTCTCCACGCAAGATATGGTGACATTGCTGTCTGGCAGAAAGCACTGTTTCAGCAGCTTTGTCACTCAAGGGAAGTTCGCGATGCAGTTCAACCGGAGGAGTGAGTTCATGTACGCCGATGATGCGCAGATCGTCGGTTTGATGTTTCACAGATGATTCCTTGATGATTATTCCTGTTTAATTGTGATTGCCAGACCGGGAATTCGATTAACCCGAGCCTGGCGTTATCCAGTGTGATTCATTTGAGTGGCGGCATTTTACTGCGATGCCCCGGTAATCGCCATCATTCTTGCAACGAGGCAAGATGACTGGCCACGTCCTCTTTGCTGAAACCAAGAGCACTGGCAATACGGTCAGCATGGCTGATACGGGAGACCCCTGGAATCAGGCGGTGAGTTGGTTTTTCGGAAGCGAACTCGACCTGCAGATAGTTTCCGATGCTTTCCTTCTGCAAACGTTCACATAATTCATGATTATGCGTCACCAGAATTGTAGTGGCACCAAGCTGATAAAACCCTTTCAACACATATTCTGACAAGGTCATTTTTTCTTCAAATGTCGTGCCTTCCGCCAGTTCATCCAGCACCACCAGCGAACGAGGCGTGGAATTGAAGAAAATTTCACGGGTTTGTTTCAATTCATGCGCAAAACGGCCCATGCCCTCATCCAGTTGTCCCGGATCGGGAATCTGGTAAAAAATATGTTCGGCAGGCACTACGCGCGCTTGTGCTGCAGGCACATACGCTCCGGCCTGGGCCAGCAGCTGGATCTGGACGATCGTTTTGCAATAGGCCGTTTTTCCACCACTGTTCGGCCCTGTCACGATCAGCAGATGCTTGTTGTTTTCCAGCACAATATCATTGGGTATGTAATCGGGGCGTGCTCTTGCCAACAGAGGATTCCTGGCTTTTGAGGCAACGAGAATATGCCGGTTATCGGAAACAATTTCCGGCAAAACAGAATCTCCGGGAATCGAGCGCGCGTGACGGTGCAACGCCAGCAGTTCATCCAGCATCCCCAGCGCTTCAATCGCCTGTGCCAGTTCCGGATTTTTCCGGAACAATCGCTGCAACGGATAGATCACCGAATCACGATCGGAAGCACTGATGGCCTGCAAGATAATGGGGATGATCGGAATAATCAGAATCATGAGGCCATAGCCAACATAACTGGCCCCCAGCTCCTCCAGTGTATTCTGGAAAAAAAGCAGAAACCCAGCCATGAACGCCACAAAGAAACTGATAAAAGGCCATTTGAACATGGAGGGACGAAAACGCAGCATCGGCAATTTCGGCTTTTCCTCCTTTGTCAGGAATTTACCATCTGAGATATAGATCGGGCCGTGCATCAGGGCATGGATACGGGTATTGGCAAAGTCGCGCAAGGTCTGCACCAGTGTGCGCAGATATTCGCTTTGGGGTGTGGGTAGCGCCTCGGCCTGTTCCACCAGATCAACCACAAAACCGGTGCCATCGATAAACTGGCGGTAACCATATCCGCCAAATTCCAGCTTGTCCTTGCCCGCCTGATCCCTGGGATCATCTGTCGTCAGGCCACCGGCAAATTCACCGTACAGCAGGTGATAAAGCGAATCTTCATCCTTTGCCATACGCTTGATGCATTTATCAAGTGCATTCAGCAAGCCCGGATTGGCTTCCAGTTCACGCAATGCTTCCTGCTTGCTTTGCAGCAATGCTACATCTGCCACGGGATGGGCAAGTGACCGGTAAAGGACAGATTGCCCCACCTGGGTTTGTGCCTGATTGATTTCGTCGAACAGTGCATCGACTTCCACAGCGGCGAAAGTCCGGGCATCCAGCACGCCGTAGCTTTCAGCTGTCGGTTTAGTATCGCGTATTTGTGCCGGTCTTTTGCCGGATGACAAAATGTAACTCCCGCGCCAGATGGCAAGAGCGGCTTGTGTTGTATCATTCATAACGTGAGTTGTCAGTTGTGGAGTCAAATTCAATCTGTTCAACTGTAGCCGATTTTGCCACTTTATGCAGGATTGATGACAGCAGAAACCATTCCCGGGCTTTATTCATCTAATGAAGGTCACTGATTTTTCAAATTGAGACCGAACGACGATGCGCAAATTCTTTAGAAAATATCTGCCTTCCCACGAAAACATCCGGCAAAACCGTTTTGTGAGTTTCTTCGGTACGCTGCTGTATCATCACAATCTTTGGCACTTGCACCGCCGTTCGGTAGCCGGGGGCGTGGCAGCAGGTCTGTTCGCCGGCCTGATTCCGGGCAGCAACCCGGTGCAGTTCTTTTTTGCCACGCTGTTTTCCGTGATTTTCAAGGTCAATCTGCCCATTGCTGTATTCGTGACACTGTATTCCAACCCGTTTACCATCGTGCCGCTTTATATTACCGCCTATACACTGGGCAGCTGGGTAACCGGCAATAAAATCAGCCATCCGGATGATCTCCCCTCAATTGAACCTGGTTTGCTGGATAAACATTTGTCCGAATGGATTCCCGTGCTGACCGATTATCTGGTCACCTTTGGCAAACCATTGATCACCGGGTTGTTTTTACTGGCCACGTTGTTGTCCGTCACCGGCTATTTCACCATACGCATCCTCTGGCGCTATTACGTTATCCATGCCTGGCAAAAACGGGCCAGGCGCAATCACTCCAATCCATAATTTCCTGTTTTTTTAATCATGCCCAGTTCAAAACGATTGTTTCGCCTGACAGGTATTGCCCTGGTGATCGCTGCAGCAGGGCTCACCATCTGGTACTTGACCCGGAGCACACCACGCGCAGTGGAATTGACAACCGTCAGCCACGGTATCGTGGAAGCCACGGTGGTCAATACACGCGCTGGCACAGTCAAGGCTTGCCGACGCGCCAAATTGTCACCAGCCGCAGGTGGCCAGGTCATCACCCTGAAGATCAGGGAAGGCGATCGCGTCAAGGAAGGACAAATGCTGCTTGAATTGTGGAATACCGATTTACAGGCGCAATTCGACCTGGCAAACCAGCAATTGGCCACGGCTGAAGGCAAGCAGCGGGAAGCCTGTATTCTGGCCGGGAATGCGCAACGTGAATCCACCCGCACCCAGCAACTGGTCAAGCAAGGATTTGTCAGCTCGCAACGTGCCGATGATGCTGATGCCACGGCAAAAGCCCGGCATGCGGCCTGCACTGCTGCGGCTGCCGATGTCAAACGTGCTCGTGCGCAAATTGCGGTCAGCCAGGCCAATCTCGAACGCACCCGGCTTGTCGCGCCTTTTTCCGGTGTCATCGCACAAATCACAGGAGAGCTGGGAGAATATGTCACCCCTTCCCCACCAGGCATTCCCACGCCCCCGGCTGTCGATCTGATTGATGATTCCTGTCTTTACGTCAGCGCCCCCATGGATGAAGTGGATGCGCCCAGAATACGGCCGGGCCAGGAAGCGCGCATTACACTGGATGCCCTGCCCGGCCAGGTTTTTTCCGGGAAAATACGCCGCATTGCCCCCTATGTGACTGAAATCGAAAAACAGGCACGCACGGTGGATGTGGAGGCGGAATTTGCCAATCCCGATCAGGCGGCCTTGCTGGTGGGCTACAGCGCCGATATCGAAGCCATCATCGACCGCCGGGAAAATGTACTGCGCGTTCCCACCCAAGTTATCCGCCAGGATAACAAGGTATGGATGCTGACCCAGGGCGACAGGATCGGGGAACGGATATTGAAAACCGGGCTGGCCAACTGGGCCTTCACCGAAGTGCTGGAAGGGTTATCGGAAGGGGATCAGGTGTTGCTCTCCAGCGAAGGCGGAGAAGTGACAGAAGGCATGCAAGTCACACCCAAATTGTCCCAGCCATGATTCAGCTCTTGGATATTTCACGTATTTTTCACATGGGTGATCAGGCTGTGCGTGCGCTTGATCATATCGATTTGACCATCGATTCCGGTGAATACGTATCCATCATGGGGCCATCCGGTTCAGGAAAATCCACCCTGCTCAACGTCATTGGCCTGCTTGACCGGCCGGACAGCGGGCAATACCTGCTGGATGGCCGAGATGTAACAGCACTGACTGAAACCGAACAGGCACAGGTGCGCCGGGAAAAAATCGGTTTCGTTTTCCAGTCATTTCACCTGATCCCCCGGCTGACGGCTGCAGAAAATATCGAACTTCCCCTGATATTGACCGGCTTTCCCCCGGCAGAACGCAAGGCACGCATCGCCGAAACCCTGCAGGCATTCAATCTGACCGACCGCGCACAACACCGGCCAGCCGAATTGTCTGGGGGACAGCGCCAACGTGTCGCCATTGCCCGTGCCACTATTTTGCACCCCACTGCCCTGCTGGCGGATGAGCCCACTGGCAATCTGGATCACCGCATTGGCTCGGAAGTGGTGGCACTGCTGGAAACCTTGAATCAGGCTGGTACTACGCTCATCGTGGTGACGCATGACCGGGAACTGGGATCGCGCGCCCGGCGCCATATTGCCATGCGCGATGGCCGGATCGAAGCTGACGAACGATGAAACTGCAGGATCTGCTGCTTTTTTCCCTGAAAACCCTCACCAGCCACCCTGTCCGCTCGCTTCTGATCATGCTGGCTATGGCGCTGGGCGTCGCTGCAGTCATCATCCTGACTGCGCTGGGTGATGGCGCACGCCAGTATGTCGTCAACGCATTTTCCTCGATCGGCACCAATCTCATCATCGTTTTGCCTGGCCGGGCGGAAACTGCCGGCAGCTTTCCCGGTGCCGTCATGGGCCAGACACCACGGGATCTGACGCTGGAAGATGCGCACTGGGTAGGAAGATTGCCGCAAATCAGGCGCTATGCCCCGCTGAATGTGGGTGTAGCCGAATTATCTGCAGCAGGAAAATTGCGCGAAGTCACCCTGATGGGCACCACAGCTGAAATTTTTCCGATCCGGCACATGCAACTTGCCCAGGGAAAATTTCTGGCCCACACTGGGGAAAACAGCGCGCAGATCGTGCTGGGCGCCAGAATTGCCCAGGAATTCTTTCCGGATGGCAACGCGGTTGGACAACGCATGCGGCTAAGTGACCGGCGTTTCCTGGTCACCGGCGTCATGGCCATGCAAGGGGAATCCATGGGATTCAATTCGGATGAACTGGTCATTATCCCGATCCAGCACGCCCAAACACTGCTCAACACTACATCCCTGTTCCGCTTGCTGGTTGAAACGCGCCACCATGATGAAATCGAGAGCACCAGGGAAGCTATCCGGCAAACACTGATCCGGCGACATGACGGCGAAGATGATGTCACCGTAATTGCGCACGATGCCGTGCTGGCCACATTCGACCGCATTTTGCGCGCACTGACACTGGGCGTGGCCGGCATCGCCGTAATCAGCCTTGCTGTTGCCGGCATTCTGGTCATGAATGTCATGCTGGTATCCGTCAGCCAGCGCACGGCAGAAATCGGCTTGCTCAAGGCGATTGGTACACCGGCAGTCATCATTCGCCACATTTTTCTTGCCGAAGCCATCTGGCTATCACTCACCGGAGCCTTGGCTGGCTTCATACTGGGTCAGGCCGGTAGTTGGATATTGCGACTGGTGTATCCCGTATTACCAGCCTGGACGCCACTGTGGGCCAATTTTGCCGGCATTGCCGTTGCCGTGCTGACCGGTGTGCTGGCCGGGTTATTACCGGCAATCCGTGCTGCCCGGCTTGATCCGGTCAAAGCACTCGGCAAACGGTAAAAAATGCGATGAACTTTGCCGAATCCCTGAAATTTGCACTGCGGGCGCTTACTGATCACCCGATGCGCACCCTGCTATCCGCATCCGGCATTGCCATCGGGATTGCCGCTGTGATTTTGCTGACTTCGATCGGCGCAGGTATCCAGCATTTCGTTTTATCCGAGTTCACCCAGTTTGGCACCAACATTCTCAACATTACCCCCGGCAAGATTCGCACACGCGGCACTTCGACCGGATCAATCGGCAGCGTACGTCTGCTGACGATCGATGATTCGCTGGCGCTGAAAGCCTCGCGCTACGCCACCTATACCAATGCCACCGTCACCGGCAATGCCGAAGTACGGGGTGGTGGCCGCAGCCGGCGTGTCACCATATCCGGCCAGGAGTCTGATTTTGATCGCGCATTCAACATGCACACCGCTATTGGCCGATTCCTGCCGGCGGACGATCCGCGCAATCCGCGTGCCTTCGCTGTGCTGGGCGCCAAGGCGCATAAAGAATTGTATGGCGATGCCAATCCGCTCGGTTCGGTGCTGCAGGTAGGTGGATCGCGTTTCCGCATCATTGGCGTCATGGCGGCCAAGGGACAGGTACTGGGTTTCGATCTGGATGACACGGTGTACATCCCTACAGCTCGTGCACTGGAAGTTTTCAACCGGGAAGGCGTAATGGAAATTCATGTGGTCTATCCACCCACCGCTCCGGTGGAGGAAGTGATCGACGAGATTCGGCGCATGATGGTCGAGCGGCACGGGCGCGAGGATTTCACCATTACCCCGCAACAACAGATGCTCAGCACACTGTCCACCGTTCTTAATGTGCTTACTTTTGCCGTCGCAGTGCTGGGAGGGATTTCATTGCTGGTTGGCGCGGTGGGTATGATTACGCTGATGCATATCGCAGTCAATGAACGCATGGCCGAAATCGGCCTGCTCAATGCACTGGGAGCAACACCCGGACGCATCCGCATTCTGTTCCTGCTGGAATCGACCATACTCTCCACGCTGGGTGGAATGATCGGATTGGTAGTAGGGGCAGGTATTGCCGGGTTATCCGGCATGTTGGTCAGCGAACTGCCTGTCAGCATTCCATGGCGCTATGTCATGGCAGCACTGATCTTGTCCGGATTGATCGGGTTGGCAGCAGGGGTTGTCCCCGCCATGCGCGCAGCCCGCCTTAACCCGGTGGATGCGCTGCGATCTGAATAGGAGCGTGATGATTGACGATGGATACGGGAGTATCCACAGTACAAAACAAAAAAACAAAAAGAGAATTCCCCCCTGTGACAGGAAGGATTTGGCTTGAGGTTCATTAGAGAGCTTCTGCAAAAACACCTGAGTTGTCATTTCTGCGTTAAAAATCAGCTAAAAATGCTCATTTTTACGTATAAACTCCGTTTTTTGCCGATTTCTGCCTTAAACTGACTACCTCGCTGACGTTTTTCAGAGATTCCTTAGCGAACACCTGGCGCTATGCATGCGAAGATTGCTTAATCTCGCGTTAGCCAGTCAAAAAATTCCATGCCTTTTACCTACGAAGCTCGTGCCGGGCTGACTGAGCCACCTGTTTCAGTGTTTTAAGCGCGATCTGTGCATCCGATCCTAGTCTTAATAATTCACTCAACCTGAGCGAGCGCTTCAGCAGGTGTGCCATCAAGAGAGCAGGCTTGACACGCCCATCCGGGTGCAAGACATCCATGAGGGCTGCTGGCGGGGAGAACTGTACCGGGTCTGAAATCACGCGAATCACTATAAACGGAATTTTTTTTTCAGCTGCAACTGCAGCAATTGCGCCGCTTTCCATATCAACCGCGCAGGCACCGCTTCGGGCTGCCAGTGCATATTTCTGATCTGCGGTAGCAACCAGTTCATCGCTGGTAGCCACCGGGCGGCGAATGACATTGAGATGAGTCGGCAAGCTGTGTTCTATCCGTGTCCGCCATGCGCTGTCTGTTGCATAGCTTTGCTTTGTCTGTACGGATTCCGGCAGAACCAGATCGCCTGGTTGCAAATTGTCATCCAGCGCCCCCGCTATTCCGAAGCTGATCAATCTTGTTACCTTTTCCTCTGCGTGCAATCCAGCCGCTGCACGGCGCGCCGCAACCGGCCCCATGCCGCATAGCCTGATCACCAGATGATCGTCCACCTGCACGGCCTGATCAAAAGGCAAGTGGCGTTGTGAAGTAATACAGGCGGCTTCCGATCGCATTGCAATTACAATCCCGGTGCGATTCATGCGGCCGATCCGTTATTCATTGCTCGATACCGGTTCAGCGCCCATAGCGGGAAATACCGGGAATAGCCATGATATTTAAGGTAGAACACCCGTGGAAAACCTGGAGCGGTAAACCAGGGCTCTTCCCATGATCCGCTGGCCGTCTGCGTATGGATCAGATAAGCAATACCCTTTTTGACAGCAGCACTATCCGCCATCCCGGCCGCCATCAGACCCAGTACTGCCCAGGCAGTCTGGAAGGAAGTGCTGGCTTCCAGCTGCCCAGCCAACCCGGGATTCAGGTAGGAATCATTGGTTTCTCCCCAGCCACCATCATCGCGCTGTACCGATTCCAGCCATTGCACCGCGCGTTTTACTGCCGGATGATCATGCTCCACGCCCGCCAGCCTGAATGCTTCCATCACAGACCAGGTGCCGTAAATATAGTTACTGCCCCAGCGTCCAAACCAGGCGCCGGATGCTTCCTGTTCATTGAACAGGAAATTCAGTCCGCGCCCTACCGCATTTTCGTGTCGCGCCTCGCCACACAATGCCAGCAAACCAACACAACGCGCCGTCACATCGCTTGTCGGCGGATCCAGCAGCGCACCATGATCGGCAAAAGGAATTTCATTCAGGTAGTAGTACGCATTGTCTATGTCAAATGCGGCAAAACCGCCATTACTCGATTGCATACCGGCCAGCCAGTCGGCCGCCCGGGTAATGCTGGTACGGTAGCCTTCCCTGTCTGCCTGATATAACGCCCAGGCTACGGCTGCCGTATCATCCAGATCCGGATAATGCGGGTTGGCATATTGAAACGCCCAGCCTCCACCCGGCAAATGGGGCCGGCTATCACGCCAGTCGCCCGGTTCATCAAGCGCCTGCAGGGGCACCAACCAGTCGAGCGCACGGTGCACCGGTGCACTGTCAGCCTGTTTGTCCTCTTGCATTGCAAGGGATGTCAGCACGGTATCCCACACTGGGGACACGCAAGGTTGACACCAGGTTGAGCCATCTTTCTCATTAATCAGCAATTCCTGCAGGGATTGCCGACATTGCTGAAGCATGGGCGCATCACGATCGTGCCCCAGTAACGTCAGCGCCTCATAGGCATTGACCATGGCCGGAAAGATCGCTCCCAGACCATCTTTTCCATTAAGCCGTTCGATAGTCCACTGCTCGGCCTGCTTCAAGGCTTTGCGGCGAACGAACGATGGAATGAGGGGTTCCAGTTTTGAAGCCAGTCTTTCCACGTATAACAACACATGGTTGAGCAGCGTGCGCACCGGGAAATAGTTTTTTTCCTTTTCCGGATCAACCGTAAACAGTTCCTGCACATGCACGTTACGCGGATTGACTGCTTTGGCCCTCAGTGTGCACAGAATGGAAAGCGGCACCATTACCGTTCTTGACCAGTACGCCACCTTGCTCAGGTGAAAAGGAAACCAGCGTGGCAACAGCATGATTTCTACCGGAACAAAAGGCACTCCGCGCCATGGAATCTGGCGATACATGGCCAGCAACAGGCGGGTAAACACATTCGAGCGCGCAGCCCCCCCCCGTTCCAGTATGGCATTGCGGGCACGGATCATGTGCTCCGCTTCAGGTGAATCACCAGCCAGCTTCAGTGCGTAATAAGCCTTGACACTGCAGCTCATGTCGAAATCGGCGCCATAGTACAGCGGCCAGCCGCCATGCCCATCGTTGACCTGGCGATTGCGCAGGAAGCTGGCAATCCTGCGCTCCAGCTCAGTATCCACTTCATCCATGAAATGCATCATCAGGATATATTCGGCCGGGATTGTGCAATCGGCTTCCAGCGGAAAGCACCAATGGCCATCGTCCCGTTGTTGCGCCAGCAAGCTCGAACGTGCGTGGGTAATGGCCTGATCCAGCGTAACAGCAGCCATTTCATTCTTCCCTTCATCAGACTGAAGGGCTTTGGATACAGATGAATTGTCCGGCCGTGAAGATTTCGGCAGAAAAAAATCAAGTAATGTCTGTGCAATGGACATGAAGTAAAAAACCTTTATTTGATAAAACCAGGATGATATAAATGACAGGGCCGTTTGCCCTTGCCGGGAACGGCCCGATCATCTACGAAGTTGTATTATTTGAACAAATTATAAGCCAGATTGAGGATACTCAGGGAGCGGTGTCATTTTCTCCTGGCTCAGTCATCTGCCCGGGATCATCCACTAACAGATCATCATCATAATGACTGACAGGAAGATTGCCATCGTGGATTTCATATTCGCGTTGCTGCATGTAGCCTTCGCGCACAAACAGATAAGGATCCAAAGCCGATTCGTCACGAATTTTCATCGGCCCCGATAAACTGGCTCTTTTGTCGATAATACGCAAAATGGCCAGGGGAATGATCACCGGCCCGCCCAATGCATAGGCCAGATAGAATAATCCGTCCGTGAACACGCTGGCCGGCATATCCACCACATCGCGCGTGTTGCTCGGGCCATAAAGCGGTATAAACAGGTATGAACCACTGTCCAAACCCCACACTGCCAGCGTTTGCCCAAAATCTTCGTTATGCTTTGGAAATCCCATGTGTCCTGCCATATCAGACAGCCCGCCCACACCAATTGTGGAATTAATCACAAATCGCATCGTGTCTGAAAATCCCTGGCGAAATTTTCCCTGTAAAAAACTGTTCAGCGCCACACCTGGATAGGAAAGGTTGTGATAAAAATTACTGATTGGGCGTTGTGCGGCCTCTGGCACATATTTGATATATGCATCTGCAATCGGCTCAAATAAACGGCGGTCAATCTCATCAGTAAAACGATAGGATTTGCGATTCAGAGGCTGATATGGATCATGCACTCCTTCCTGGTGCTCTGCTTTGGGCACAGTGCCGCACCCAGTACAAACCAGTAGCAGACACAGGAAAAAACCGCGCAAGTAACAAGAAGCAGTAGCTGAAGTTGATTGAATCCAGCCATGAATCAGGCCAGTATTATTTTTTTTCTGAAAATTCAAAATGTTTTCCTGATTAAAGAAACAGGCAGGTTGATTTGTCTTGTCTCAGCCAGCCACACAATTTCATCAACCAGTGCCTGGCGGATGGATGATTGCCGAAAACCCAGTTCATGTACGGCCTTGTCACTATTGAAGCAGTTGCCCCGCCCGGCCAGGCGCACCCCTGTCAGCGGCGCTACCGGAGCCTTGTGCGTCACATAATCGGCGATGAATTCCTGTAACACCCCTACCATTAACGCAAGCCAGTAAGGCACTTTATTTTTGGGCATGGCAAAGCCGGTAATGTCCTCAAGCATGCACAGTAACTGACTCAACTTCATGTTTTCATGGCCAAGAAGATAGCGTTCTCCGGAACGCCCTCGCTGTGCAGCCAGAATATGCCCTTCAGCTACATCCCGAACATCCACCAGATTGAGGCAGCAATCAAGATATGCGGAAATTTTCTGGTTCAGGAAATTTACAATCATGCGCGTGGGAGGGGTCATATGCCAATCTCCCGGACCTACAGGTAATGCTGGCGAGACTACCACCACCGACAAGCCGTTGCTGGCTGCCTCCAGAGCTGCCTGCTCAGCCAGCAGCTTGGCTTCACAATATGGCCCTAACGTTTTGTTTTTACGGGGCCATAACGGCGTTGTACTGTCCAGTTTATCCGGATCGTTCTGCCCCATCAGTATGGATTCCGTGGAAGTATGCACAACCACTTCCACATTGGCGCGCATGGCTTCGTGCAGCACGGTACAGGTGCTTTCGTAATTGATCTTTCGGAATACATGCTTATCGCGCGCCCACAAACCTGTGTTAGCAGCAAGATGATAGACTCTCTGAACGCCAATCATAGCCTTGCGCACCGCCGATTCATCAGCAACCGAGCCACGAATCGCTTCAGCACCATCCAGTACGGGCACCCCTTCCAGCTCAAGGACCCTTACTCTTTCCCCCTGCTCCAGCAACAATCGCACAAGATGGGTGCCAATAAACCCGCCACCACCAGTTACCAGGGAGCAACCACGGTCTGCCAAAACTGATTCAGCCAAGCAAACCCTCGTCACAATTCCTGCTCATCATTACCTGAATAACAAAACTGGATTCAATCAGATACGTCGCTCGCCGTGTATCACTTCCACCAGTTTGAGCGCCTGCAATTCCATTTCCAGCACCAATTCATCAACTTTGGCACGGAAATGCCGGTAAAAAATGATGCTGGGGATCGCTACCAGAATTCCGAATGCCGAGTTATACAAGGCAACCGAAATACCGTGAGCGAGCTGGATTGGATTACCACCTGCCGGAGTGCCGGAACCAAAAATTTCGATCATCCCGATCAGGGTACCGAATAATCCCATCAACGGGCTGAGTGAAGCAATCGTCCCTAACGTGGTAAGGTAACGCTCCAGCTCGTGCGCTGCCACCCGGCCAGCTTCTTCGATCGATTCCTTCATTACTTCACGCGGGCTGTCAATATTTCTCAACCCCGCCACCAGGATCTGCCCCAGCAGAGAGTGCTCCTGCAAGCGGCTGAGTGTATCGGCATGCACTCCAGAGCGGCGGTATTCCTGCAGCACTCTAGGCAACAAATCCCTTGGGGAAACCTTTGACCGGCGCAAACTCCACAGACGTTCACCGATGATACCCACTGCCAGGACAGAAGCCAGTATGATCGGCCAGATCGGCCATCCTGCTGCCTGAATAATTGAAAACACGAATTAATCCCCCTGATTGTAGTGAAGACATGACATTATATTTTGTCATGACCGGAGAACTTTACTCAACTTACAAATTTTTTCCAGAAAGTTATACACAATTCCTGTGGATAACTATGTGTATAAATCATGAATAAACAGGGTAAGTATCACTGCAGACATGGTGTTTTCTAGTCTGCCTGTTTTTTTGACACAAATAAAAATTCAAATAAAACATATACTTAATTTAAAGTATTGTTATTCATGCACCTTTCCAATCGTATCAAAATAACCAAATGTCATTTGTGGATGATTATAAGACAGCATGATCAGTGATACCCTTTTTACTGAACCAGGAAAAATACTGTGGCGAGTCAGTGAATTAAACCGTAATGCTCGTGTATTACTTGAACAAACTTTTCCACTGTTATGGGTAAGCGGTGAAATTTCCAACCTGAAACGCTACCCGTCCGGGCACTGGTATTTTTCTCTCAAGGATGACAGCGCCCAGGTACGCTGCGTTATGTTCCGCCATAAAAACATGTATCTGGACTGGATACCGCAAGATGGCATGCAGGTCGAGGCACAGGTATTGGTAACGTTATATGAAGCGCGCGGAGAATTTCAGCTGACAGTGGAGCAGCTCCGCCGCACCGGACTGGGCGCACTATTCGAAGCATTTGAACGACTGAAATCCAGGCTCCAGCAGGAAGGGTTATTTCATCCTGAACGCAAGCGACCCCTTCCCCATTTTCCGCAACAGATCGGCATCATCACCTCCCCTCATACCGCAGCCTTGCGTGATGTACTCATAACCTTGCAACGACGCATTCCATCCATTCCTGTTGTGATCTACCCCGCACCGGTGCAGGGTGAGGGTTCGGCTGCTGCTATAGCTGCTGCATTACGCGCAGCGGCGGCACGCTCTGAATGTGACGTATTGATCCTGTGCCGGGGAGGCGGGTCGATCGAAGATTTATGGGCATTTAACGAGGAAATCGTGGCAAGGGCAATCGCAGCTTGTCCAATCCCGATCGTAACCGGCATTGGCCATGAAACCGATTTCACTATCGCCGATTTTGTTGCCGATATGCGCGCCCCTACTCCCACTGGCGCAGCTCAACTTGTTTCACCCGATAGAGAAGAAATGCGTCATCACCTGCGATCCTGGCGTCACCGTTTGCAACAGACAATGGCGCGCCATATCGAACGCCGCATGCAGACGACTGATCTGCTCGCCCATCGTCTGATTCATCCGGGAGAACGCATCCGTCATCAACGGATGCAACTGGCGCAATTGCGTGATCGCCTGCAGCATGCCTGTCACCGGCAGCTGGAAATGCATCAATGGCGCATCGGCGAAACCCGGCGGCGACTTCAGTCAGCACAACCCGGTATTCATGCCAGCATCAGACATCAGCAGGAACTGGCTGCACGCTTGCAGCGTGCGATGACTTCCCAGCTGGAAAACATGCAATCCAGACTGCTTCAGCAACAGCAACATCTGCACCATCTCGACCCGAAAGCGGTGCTGGCACGTGGTTACAGTATCGCCTATACTGCGGGAGGTGATATTCTCCAAGACAGTCAGCAAATCCAGACTGACGACAAAGTACAACTCATCCTGGCCAAAGGATGGGCGGATGCAAAGATCACCGGAACAGGCAAATAAATCCGGGCTGGCCCGGTTTCTTCACTTTTTTCACCCCTCACATTCACTTTAAGCAGGAGTTCAATCAACAATGTCCAGAATCTTTCTTGCATTGGGCGCAGTTAATGCGTTTTTGTGTGTTGCCCTGGGCGCCCTGGGGTCACACGGCCTGAAATCCGTACTGACAGCCAATATGCTGGCTAATTTCCAGATTGGTGTGCAATATCATTTTTACCACGCGATTGGATTGATGTTGGTTGGGCTGACTATGGAACGGCTGCCGCAAGTACGCACATTGAAATTTTCCGGAATGCTGATGATGGCCGGAATCGTGCTGTTTTCCGGCACGCTGTATATCGTTAGCCTGACCGGATGGCGCGGGATGGGAATAGTCGCACCACTAGGCGGATCATCATTCATGGTCGGCTGGCTGCTGCTTGCCTATGCGGTCTGGAAAAACAAATCCGCATGAAATACATGATTCTCATGATTGCGGCCGATTCCTTCACGGCAAAATGACAGAGCATTTCTTCGCTCCCTGTCCACGCGGACTGGAATCCGTTCTCGCGGCAGAGCTTGAACAACTGGATGCAGCATCCATCCAGCCTTCTCCTGGCGGAGTGGCATTTCAGGGTGACTGGCGAACCTGTTATCGCGCCAATCTCGAAAGCCGTATCGCCAGCCGTGTGCTATGGCAAATCACCCGGCACCCGTATCGCAGTGAAGCCGATATTTATGACCTCACCCATGCCCTTCCCTGGCAAGACTGGTTCGAACCGGGGCTATCCATCAAGGTCAATCTGGCCGCAATCAAATGTCCGCTGCGCAGCCTTGATTTTGTGACACTCCGCATCAAGGATGCGGTATGCGACAAATTCCGGGCAACCCGGGGCAAACGGCCTGATATTGATACCGCTTCGCCGGATATGCGCATCCATGGATTTCTTGATGCACAAAAATTCACTCTCTATCTGGATACTTCAGGAGAAGCCCTATTCAAACGCGGTTTGCGCCAAACCCAGGGTGAAGCACCGCTGCGCGAGAATCTGGCAGCCGGCATCCTCGCACTGGCTGGCTGGCACCCCGGCACCCCTTTGCTCGATCCAATGTGCGGTAGCGGAACATTACTGCTGGAAGCAGCGCAAATCGCCTGTCGCATTGCCCCTGGTTCCGGACGGCAGTTTGCCTTCGAGAAACTGAAACTATTTGACGCCGGTAACTGGAAGAAACTCAAGCAAACAGCAACCAGCCGCCAGCTCGAACGGACGTTCCAATCCATCTACGGCAGCGATTTGTATGGCAGCGCACTGGCCCATGCGCGCCATAATCTCACAGCCGCAGGGCTGGCCGAGTGTGTCACGCTGAAACAGGCCAATGTGCTGGAAATCTCGCCACCAGCGGAAACCGGCATTCTGGTCAGCAATCCGCCGTATGGTATGCGTATTGGTGATCAGCAGGAGCTGGCCGTGTTCTATCCTCAATTGGGGAACGTGCTGAAACAACGGTTCAGCGGCTGGCGGGCTTTTCTACTGACAGCCGACCCCATGCTGCCCAAAACCCTCCGGCTTACCCCATCGCGCCGGATTCCATTATTCAATGGTGCTCTGGAATGCCGCCTGCTTGAATACAGACTGGTTGCAGGCAGCATGCGCAAGACAAAATCACCGGATACACCAGAACAAACTGCCGCCACCCATGAACCATAGGGCCATGAGAGTAATTTTTCTGCTGATTTTTCTGATTTGTGCCGGATTGGTGGGCTATGCCCTTTACCTGCAATTGGTGGATGGACTGCTCCCCTGCCCATTGTGTATTTTCCAGCGCATGGCCTACTGGCTGACTGGCATCACGGCACTGCTCGCGTTCCTGCATCATCCCCAACAGCTGGGCAGACGGATTTACTGCGGACTGATTCTTCTGTTTTCGCTGGCAGGTGCGATCGTTGCCGGGCGTCAATCCTGGCTGATCCGCTTTCCCGAAGCATTCGAATGCGGTATCAGCCCGGAAGAAGCCTTCCTGAACAGCTTACCCCTCGCGCAATGGTGGCCGGAAATGTTTGAAGCCAATGGCGACTGTACCGATGGCAGCTGGCAGTTTCTATCCCTGACCATTCCCGACTGGTCATTGCTGGCATTTCTGGCATTTGCATTTACAGCCGGATTGCTCTGGAAAAACGGATCAACCGGCCCCACCAGTTTCAAGTAAAACCTGTTCTTGTTAGGAGGAAAAATGATTCCTGTAGATAGCAATTTTATATTCGCAGTCGCCCCCCGGTTTTCCGGTAATAAAAAAGCAGCGCAGGAGCGCATCATCGGCGCAATTTCATCCATCTTTTCCACAACACTCGATCGGTATGCCATCAACACCAGGCTCCGGATTGCGCATTTCATGGGGCAAGTCACACATGAATGCGCTGGTTTCTGTACCGCCGAAGAATTTGCATCCGGAGCAGCGTATGAAGGCCGCCAGGATCTCGGCAATACCCAGCCGGGAGATGGTAAACGCTATAAAGGACGCGGATTGATTCAACTCACCGGCCGGGCAAATTATCGGGATATTGGCCGCATACTGGGCCTTCCTCTGGAAAATCAGCCTGAATTGGCTGCCGAACCGGTAACCGCCCTGAAAATTGCCTGCGAATACTGGAAAAAACGAAATATCAATACGACTGCAGATCGTGATGATCTGATCAGTGTCACCAGACTTGTCAATGGCGGCCTGAATGGACTGGAAGAACGCCGCAGTTATCTGATCAAAGCCAAATCCGAACTGGCGCGCATTGAAGGGCTGATCGTAGCGGCAAACGAAGGCGGCAACACTACCGTCCTGCATCGCGGCTCATTTGGGGCCGGTGTGGTAGAACTGCAGGAATTATTGGTCAAAAAAGGATTTGCGCTTTCGATTGATGGTGATTTCAGTGCTGCAACCGAGCTTGCCATCATGGCATTCCAAAAAGCCAACGGCCTTGAGGTCGATGGCATTGTCGGAAAAAACACATGGAACAAATTGCACACCTGACAAATCACACCTGCGCACAATAAGCCTTGTCAAATCAGCAACAATTTCTCTGGCAACAGCATAACCTTCTCAATATCAATTCTTTAATCAATACAGGAAAATTACTTCATGGCCCGCAAACTCATCAGCTCAGGCTCGACATTCGAACAGGAAATCGGTTATTCGCGCGCTGTCGTCGTGGACAACTGGGTACTGGTTTCCGGCACAACCGGCTTTGATTACAGCAAGATGACCATTTCCGAAGATGTGCTGGAACAGGCAGAACAATGTTTCAGAAACATCGAGGCTGCACTCAGCCAGGCCGGATCCAGCATGAACGAAGTGGTACGGGTAACGTATGTATTTCCCGAGGCCGAGGATTTCGAAAAATGCTGGCCAGTGATGCGCAAATATCTGGGTGATGCCAGACCCTCTGCCATGATGCTGACTGCCGGTTTATCCGACCCACGCATGAAAATCGAAATTCAGGTAACTGCTTATCGTGGTGCAGGTGATTAGAGGGCCTTTAAGGAGCCTCTGAAAAACGTCAGCGAGGCATGCATATTGCTACCGGTCGGATGGCAGGGTATTCACACACCATCTGGTTTGCGCGTACAGTCTGCCAAATAACACATACGGAGGCCGGATTATGGAAACGCGCAGTTTATCCAGCACTGTGAAACATATTCTGATCATCATAGTCATCCTTTTTGCAGCCGGAGGCGCTGTTTTTGCGTGGATGCTGCGGAATGACCAGGATGAACGCCTGTTGTATTTATACGGCAACGTTGATATTCGCGAAGTACAGCTGGCCTTCCGTCAGCCAGGCCGAGTGGCGCAGATGCTGTTCGACGAGGGAGATACCGTAGCAGCCGGTACACGCCTGGCAACACTTGATGACCAGCCGTATCAGGAAGCATTGGCGGCAGCAAAAGCTTCTGTGCAGGTGGCACAGGCAGAGCTGGCCAAGATGCGGCGTGGCTTGCGTCCACAGGAGATCATCCAGGCACAGGAAGCGCTCAATCAGGCACAAGCAGTTGCGCGCCGGGCCGAACGTGACCACGCGCGCCTGAGCAGGTTACTTCCCTCAAAAGCGAGCAGCCAGCAGGATGTGGATAATGCCCGCGCTGCACGAGATCAGGCCGCTGCCGGTGTCAAGGCAGCCAAAGCGGCTTTATCCCAGGCCAGGGAAGGATTCCGCAAGGAAGATATCGCTGCAGCCGAAGCACAGCTGGCCGCTGCGATGGCTGCGCGGGATCAGGCTGCTACCGCGCTGGCCGATACCGAACTGTTTGCACCCAGCGATGGCACAGTGATCGTCCGGATCCGCGAACCGGGCAGCATGGTGGTCAGCCAGAGTGCAGTCTACAATCTGAGTCTCGATAAACCGGTGTATGTACGTGCCTACATCGGTGAAACAGTTTTGGGCCGCATTGCCCCCGGAACACCGGTACGGGTACACAGCGATTCCTCAAGAAAAATCTACCATGGCCAGATTGGTTTCATCTCGCCACGCGCGGAATTCACCCCCAAGACAGTGGAAACCACCGAGCTGCGCACCGATCTGGTTTATCGCCTGCGGATCGTAGTAAGTGATGCCGACGCTGCATTACGGCAGGGCATGCCGGTAACAATCGAAGTCGATATTCAGCCAGCTGCCGATCTCCCTGCTGCGGACTCCTGATATGCACGCTGCTGCTTCCCCACCCGCTGCAACCTCTGAACAGGATGCAGCCATCGTCATTGATCGTGTCGATAAATTTTTCGGCAACGTGCATGCCTTGCGCAGTCTCAGTGCGAAAATTGACTACAGCCGCCTGACCGGTCTGGCTGGTCCGGACGGCGCTGGCAAAACCACCCTGATGCGCACCCTGACCGGCCTGCTGGCGCCAGATGCCGGTTGCGTCACCCTGGCCGGTTTCGATGTGGTCAAAGACAACGACGCCATTCACGTTGCAAGTGGCTATATGCCCCAGCGCTTCGGTTTATATGAAGATCTGACCGTGATGGAAAACTTGCGTTTATATGCGCAACTACGCGGCATGGATGCTGGCCAGCATGCGGATCTGTTTGCCAGGCTGCTCGATTTCACCCGCCTTGCCCCCTTCACCAGCCGCCTGGCAGGGAAACTTTCCGGCGGCATGAAACAGAAACTGGGCCTGGCCTGCGCCCTGATGGCGCGCCCCAGGGTATTGCTGCTGGATGAACCCGGAGTCGGCGTCGATCCGGTCAGCCGTCAGGATCTGTGGCGCATGGTGCAGGCACTGACGGGAGAAGGTATGGCCGTTGTCTGGTCTACCGCTTATCTTGATGAAGCTGAACGTTGCGACAGCGTACTGCTGCTCAACGAAGGCCGGCTCGTTTTTGACGGTCCACCCAGTGAACTGACCGGATGCCTCAAGAATCGTAGCTTCCGTCTGGAGGCAGCCGGTGCACAGCGCCGCGCAATACTGGCCGAGGCACTGGATCTGGAGAGCGTCGGTGATGGTGTGATTCAGGGAGCAGGAATCCGTATCGTGTTACGTGCCGATGCGGGAATGGAGCAGATTCAGACACTTGCCAGCCGGGTCGGCGCCAGTCTGACACCGATTCCGGCACGCTTTGAGGATGCCTTCATCGATCTGCTGGGAGGGGGGCCGGGTGGCTCTTCAGCACTGGCCGAACATCTGCCGCCGGTCGAACTGCCTTCGGATATCGCGGTATCCTGCCGCAATCTGACCAAACGCTTCGGTGATTTTGTCGCAACCGACAATGTCAGCTTCGAAGTGCGCAAAGGTGAAATTTTTGGCTTGCTCGGCCCCAATGGGGCCGGCAAATCGACCACATTCAAAATGTTGTGCGGGCTGCTCAAGCCTACCAGCGGAGAAGCACACGTCGCTGGTCTCGATCTGCGCCGGGCACCCGGGGCTGCAAAAGCGCAGCTGGGTTACATGGCGCAAAAATTTTCTCTCTACGGCCTGCTCTCGGTACATCAGAACCTGGAATTTTCAGCCGGTGTCTATGGGCTGGATAGCGCCACGCGGCGCAAGCGCATCGAAGAAATGATTAGAATCTTCGACCTGCATGACTGGCTGTCTGTCGCACCCGATTCGCTTCCGTTGGGGCATAAACAGCGGCTGGCACTAGCCTGCGCGCTGATGCACCATCCGCCGGTACTATTTCTGGATGAACCGACCTCGGGTGTCGATCCGGTGACACGGCGTGAATTCTGGACCCATATCAATGGTCTGGCGCGCAAAGGAGTAACGATCATGGTTACAACCCATTTCATGGATGAAGCCGAATATTGTGACCGCGTGGCGATGCTCTACCGCGCCCGCCTGATCGCTCTGGATACCCCCGATGCACTCAAGCGCGGTGCGGCCAGTACTGACCGGCCGGATCCAGCCATGGAAGATGCTTTTATCCATCTGGTGGAAACCTCGGCGCTCGCCGATGAGGTAAAGGCTGGCGCATGAAAGATGCGTATGCCCGGGAAAATTCTGTCACTGTACGCCGCTTTGATCCAGCGCGCTTCGCTGCACTGGTACGCAAGGAAAGCCTGCAGGCAATGCGGGATCCGTCAACCCTGCTGATTGCCCTGGTTCTGCCGCTGATTCTGCTGTTCCTGTTCGCCTACGCCGTATCGCTGGATGTGCGCCATGTACGCATCGGTGTCGTGCTGGAATCCTCGGGAGCAGTGGCACAGACGCTGGCAGATGCCTTTTCCGGCACACGTTATCTGGACGTAACTTTCGCGCATGATCGCCGTGAAGTTGCCGGAAAACTCATTTCCGGCGAGTTGCGTGGTTATGTGGTGATCCCGCAGGATTTTGAACGCCATTTTGCCAATACCGGCAAACCGCTGGTGCAAATCATTACCGACGGCTCGCAACCCAACACAGCCGATTTCGTGGCCAATTATGCACAAGGTGTTGTGCAAAACTGGACAGCCAGCCTCTCCGGAAGCATACCGATGCCAGCAATCCAGCCGGAACCACGCTACTGGTTCAATCCTGAACTGGCCAGTCGGCGTGCGCTGGTACCCGGCGCCATTGCTATCATCATGACCATTATCGGCACCCTGCTGACCGCGCTGGTCGTGGCGCGCGAATGGGAACGCGGCACCATGGAGGCGATTCTGTCCACACCGGCATCGGTACTAGAGATCCTGACTGGCAAACTGCTGCCGTATTTCGCGCTCGGTATGCTGTCTACCCTGATTGCGGCAGCACTAGCCGTGTTTCTGTTCGATGTGCCGTTGCGTGGTTCACTGTGTGCACTACTGGTGCTTTCCGCAGTATTCATGATGCCTGCGCTGGGCCAGGGATTGCTGATTTCGTCGCTGGCGCGCAACCAGTTTCTCGCTTCACAACTGGCCCTGTTTTCCGGCTATCTCCCCGCGTTCATGCTGTCCGGTTTCTTGTTCGAAATCGATGCCATGCCTGCCCCCGTCCGGGCGATCACCTGGCTGATTCCGGCGCGCTATTTCGTCTCTTCGCTGAAAACGGTATTTCTGGCGGGAGATATCTGGAGCGTTTTCATCCCCGATCTGCTGGGAATGGCGATGATCGGCCTGATGTTCTTTCTGATTGCGCAGCGCTACACGCGCAAAAACCTGGAGTGATCAACGATGTCCTGCCACGATTTCCGGACCATGCTTATCCGCCTGCATGCCCAATTCATCAAGGAGCTGCTCTGCATCCTGCGTGATCCGCGCAACCGGGTCGTGGTGTTCGTGCCTCCACTGCTGCAACTCCTGATATTTTCCTACGCGGCCACCCTGGAAGTGCGCAATGTCGATATTGCCGTGTACAACCAGGATACCGGACGTGAAGCGCAGGAATTCGTATGGCATCTGGAAGCCGCCCGTTTCATTGCGCAGGTACACCACGTCCACAGCAACACGGCATTGCGTGAACAGCTGGCACAAGGCAAGGTGATTGCGGCAATTACCCTGCCTGCCGATTTCTCCCGCAGTATTGCGATCAGTGGCAGTGGCCATGTGCAGGTATTGATCGATGGCCGGCGCAGCAACTCTGGCCAGATCGTCATGGGTTACTTGTCCTCTATCGCCAGGGATATCCGCTTTACGGCATATACCTTGCCGGTGCCGGAAACATCTATCGCCGTGCGCCACTGGTTCAATCCCGACCTGGATTATCTCTGGTTCATCGTTCCTGGCCTGACCGGTACGCTTGCCTTTTTCAGCGCCCTCATGATCACGGCGTTGTCCATTGCCCGGGAACGTGAGCTGGGTACGTTCGATCAACTGCTGGTATCGCCTGCCTCGACGCTTGAAATTGTGCTGTCCAAATCATTACCGGCACTGGTCATCAGCACACTGCTCGCTTTTTTGATGATTGCCATGGCAGTCTGGTTTTTCCGGATTCCGTTCACAGGCGCGTTCGGGCTGCTGCTGATCGGACTCGTGCTGTTCGTTCTATCGGCGGTAGGAATCGGCCTGGTCATTTCTGCCATCAGCATGACCCAGCAACAAGCCATCCTGGGCGGGTTTGTCATCGGCGTGCCGACTGTACTGATATCAGGCTTTGCCACGCCGGTGGAAAACATGCCGGTACTGCTGCAATGGCTGGCCCAGGCCATCCCGCTCACCCATTTTCTGATCATTATCGAAGGCTGCTTTCTCAAGGCACTTCCACCCCGGGATATCCTTGATCATCTCTGGCCTCTGGCAATCATTGCCCTTGCCGCGCTGCCCATGGCCATGATTTTTGCCCGCAACCGACTGCAGTAACAGCGCCATCAAATCTGCTTCAACCCGTAAAACAGATCATTTGCAACCCGTCCGGGCGGGACAGATATAACCCGGGAAGAGTAAAATGGTTCCATCCTGTTGCATGCAACTTCAATTGATACGCAACACCATCAGCTTACAAAACGGATACTGCCCGTGAAAATCGTCATTCTGGGAGCCGGCCGCGTCGGTTCAACCGTGGCTGAAAGTCTAGCCAGCGAATCCAACGACATTACCATTGTTGATCTGGACAGGAACAGGCTCGCCTTGTTGCAAGAGCGGCTTGATCTACGCACGGTTGTGGGCAGCGCCTCTCATCCAGACATCATGATCCAGTCAGGCATGGAAGATGCCGACATGCTGCTGGCACTAACTGGCAGCGACGAGACCAACCTGGTTGCGTGCAAGCTGGCGGCCAGCATGTTTAATACCCCTACCCGGATTGCCCGCATCCGGACCGTGGATTATCTGGATCACCCGGATATATTCTCGCGGGAAAATTTCTGTGTCGATTTCGCGATTTGCCCGGAACGAATCCTGACCAAATACATTGAGAAACTGATTGAATTCCCGGGGGCGTTGCAAGTACTCGATTTCGCATCCGGCAAGGTCAGCCTGGTTGCTGTCAGGGCTTTTCATGGTGGCCCGCTGATCGGCCGCCAATTGAAGGAACTGCGCCAGCATGTACCCAATCTGGAAACCCGGGTTGCGGCTATATTTCGCCACGATCACCCGATCATTCCCGAGGGTGAAACTATCGTCGAGGAAGGTGATGAAGTATTTTTCATCGCCTCTTCCAGCGATATTCGTGCTGTCATGAGTGAATTGCGCCGCATGGACAAACCGGTCAGGCGAGTAATGATCGCAGGGGGTGGCAGAATCGGCCGTCGTCTGGCCGAGGTATTGCAACCCTCCCACCAGGTGCGGATTATCGAGCGAGACATCAAGGTATGTGAATCCCTGACCCAGAATTTGCACGACGTACTGGTTCTGCATGGTGATGTGACCGACGAGGAGCTGCTGGAAAGTGAAAATATCGATGAAATGGATATTTTCTGCGCGCTGACCAACGACGAGGAAAACAACATCATGGCCGCCCTGATGGCCAAGCGCATGGGTGCGCGCAAGGTGATTGCACTGATCAACCGCAGTATGTATGTGGATCTGATGCAGGGCAGCGGGATCGATATTGCCATTTCACCCGCGCAAGTCACGATTGGCTCGCTGCTGGCTTACGTTCGTCAGGGCGATGTGGCGGTGGTGCATAGCCTGCGGCGCGGGGCAGCCGAGGCGCTGGAGCTGGTTGCTCACGGCGATGCCCATTCTTCCCGTGTGGTTGGCCGCAAGGTCGAGGATATCAACCTGCCCAGGGGAACCACCATCGGTGCCATTGTGCGCGGATTACCGCCAGGCGAGGTGTATCGCAAGAGCCTGTCTGAAATGGAGGAGAACAACATTCAGGATCAGTGGCAGCAGGCACAGGTCATTATTGCCCACCATGACACGGTGATTGAGCAGGACGACCATGTCATCCTGTTCGTGGTCAACAAAAAAATGGTGCGGGAAGTGGAAAAACTGTTTCAGGTGAATGTGGGCTTCCTGTAAGCAGGCATGATGGGACACGCTCTGAGCCATTTTCTTGCGGTCACCAACATTCTGGGCAGAATGATCATGTTGTTCGGCCTGGCGCTGCTGATTCCATGCAGTGTGGCTTACTGGACAGAGGACGGATCACTGACAGCCTTTTTCAACGCGTTGCTCAGCACTCTCGGGGGTGGTGCGGCCATATGGATATTGAGCTACCGTTTCAAGCGGGAATTGCAGATCCGTGACGGTTTTTTGCTAGTGGTACTGGTCTGGCTATCTCTGCCTCTGTTTGGCATGCTGCCCCTGATTCATTATTTCCCGGAACTCGGCGTTGCCAAATCCTATTTTGAAGCTACATCCGGCCTGACTTCGAGCGGAGCCACTGTGCTAACCGGACTCGACACCCTTCCCTACGCCATCAATCTATGGCGTTGCCTGATGAATTGGCTGGGAGGAATGGGATTGATCGTGCTGGCAGTCGCCATTCTGCCCATGCTTGGTGTGGGCGGCAGAAAACTTTTCAGCGCCGAAATTCCCGGGCCGATCAAGGAATCTCGGCTCACGCCCCGCATTGCTGAAACCGCTAAACGATTATGGCTGATCTATGTCACCCTGACACTTGTTTGCACACTGGCTTACTGGTTGGCGGGCATGACACCATTCGATGCAATTACCCACGCGCTGAGCACGCTGGGTCTGGGAGGGTTTTCCACGCATGATGCCAGTTACGGATACTGGGATTCCCCGTTGATCGAGGCAATCGCCATCGTATTCATGCTGATCGCCGGCATCAATTTCTCGACGCATTTCGTTGCCTGGCGCGCTAAAAATTTTTCCCCCTACCGTGCTGATCCCGAAGCCAGACTCTATCTTTTGGTTACACTGGCCAGCTGCATCGGAGTAGCCGGTTTTCTCTGGTTCAAGGGAATTTATACCGACCCGGTGGAAGCCTTGCGTTATGCCACATTCAACGTGGTATCCATTGCTACCACTACTGCTTTTACCAATACCGACTATGGCCTATGGCCTATTTTCGCTCCGCTCTGGATGCTGTTCCTTTCCGGTTTCTGCACCTCATCCGGTTCCACGGGTGGCGGCATCAAAATGATCCGGGCACGTATCCTGTTTCAGCAATTCTTTCGCGAAATGATCGTCATCATGCATCCACGTGCTGTTTCCCTGGTCAAAATCGGCAAAAGCATCGTACCCAACGAAATTATCTTTGCCATTCTGGGATTTTTCTTCGTTTATCTGATCAGCATCGTCCTGATTACGCTGACACTGACAATGAGCGGGCTGGATGAAATTACTGCATTCTCGGCGGCAGTCGCCTGCCTGAATAATCTGGGAACAGGACTGGGTGCAGTCGGCCCTTCCTCGAACTATGCATCACTCAACGATTTCCAGATCTGGCTGTGCAGTTTTGCCATGTTCCTTGGTCGGCTGGAGTTTTATACGCTGATGATCGTTTTTACCCCTGCTTTCTGGCGCAGATGACACCGGCAAATATCCAGATCGAATCGAACAGGCCGATAATGCGTTATCATAACGGGCAAAAAGCTGCAAACGCTCAAATGAATGTTCTCAAAAACATGAACCGTCTTGCAGGATCGAAACCCTGCAGGAAAAACTGGGTATAAGGGGAAATTGTGACTGAAACGACAAACGATCTGGCAGGTATCAAAGTGATGGTAGTGGATGACAGCAACACCATCCGGCGCAGTGCGGAAATTTTTCTGGCCCATTCCGGCTGTGAAGTCATTCTGGCCACGGATGGATTTGATGCCATGGCCAAGATTATCGATTTCCAGCCCGACGTCATTTTTCTGGACATCGTCATGCCTCGGCTGGACGGTTATCAGGCCTGCATGCTGATCAAGAAAAATCCCCGGTATCAATCCGTACCCGTGATCATGCTTTCCAGCAAAAGCGGGTTATTCGACCGGGCGCGCGGCAGAATGGTCGGCTCTGACGAATATCTCACCAAGCCGTTTACCAAGGAAGCCCTGCTCGACACGGTTCGCAAACATACCCAGCAAAACCGGGTGCCTGCCTGATGCCGCTTGTTGCGCACAACATCGTAATCATCGGCCCGATCCCGGGCCGTTTTCACAGATCCGTGTTACGACCACCCACACTATTCCCTTATCTTTGGCTGTAATGAAGGTTAACCCGCTCCAGGCGTGGCTCCCTGTCCCTGTTTCCGCTCCTGTTGATCTGCGCTGGTGGCTGACACACCCGGGCTCCCTTACCCGCCTGCTCCAGTCGCACTGCACGCATTTCCGTGTCGAACCTGTTTTTCAGGCACTGGCCACGGCTTGTACCGATGAACTGGACATCATGAATCTCAATCGGCAAACACGGGCGCTGGTGCGGGAAGTTTATTTGCGCTGCGATGAAACACCAGTTGTATTTGCCCATTCGATCGTCAAAAGGGAGCATCTGCAGGGAGCATGGCGCGGATTGAGCCGTTTGGGTAACCGTTCACTGGGCACCCTGTTGTTTACCAATCCACTGATACAGCGCGCACCACTGGCTTTCAAAAAACTGACACCGTATCACCCGCTGTATGAACGTGCCTGCAAACCGCTCCAATCCCGCCCTTCTCATTTTTGGGCAAGGCGTTCGCTATTCATCCTGCAATATCAACCCATTCTCGTCACAGAAGTATTTCTGCCCGCAATCCGCAAGCTGTAAACCGGTAAAATACCCGCTACTTATTCAGGCGGTTCATTCAAAATCCGCAACCTTATTGATCCGATTTTTATGACTTCTGCAAATATCTCTTTTTCAGAGCGGCTCTCTGCTTATATCAAACTGGTCCGGCTGGATAAACCGATCGGCATCCTGTTACTGTTGTGGCCGACATTATGGGGGTTGTGGCTGGCAACCGACGGCATGCCGGATTTGAAGATTCTGGTAATTTTTGTGCTCGGCACGGTGCTGATGCGCTCGGCCGGTTGCGCTATCAATGATTTTGCCGACCGGAAGATTGATCCTCATGTTTCCCGTACCCGCAACCGCCCGCTGGCAACCGGCATCATCAGCGCTCGTGAGGCAGTGCTGGTTGCAACCGGACTGAGTTTGTGCGCTTTTCTTCTGATTCTTCCGCTCAATCTCCTGACGATTCTGCTATCCGTACCCGCCCTGTTCCTTGCCGCTTCCTACCCATTTACCAAACGCTTTTTTGCCATGCCGCAGGCTTATCTTGGCATGGCATTCAGCTTTGGTATTCCCATGGCTTTTGCGGCACAAACCGGAGAAGTTCCTCCGCTTGCATGGCTGCTGGTGCTGGCCAATCTGTTCTGGGTGATCGCCTACGATACCGAATACGCATTGGTAGATCGGGCAGACGATCTGAAAATCGGCATCCAGACTTCCGCTATTACACTCGGCCGGTTTGATGTAGCCGGCATCATACTGTGTCATCTCGTTTTCCTGGGCATGCTGGCTTATGCCGGAATGCTTCTGCAACGCGGCATCTGGTTTTATGGCGCCCTGCTGATAGCGCTGGGTCTGGTGGCAATGCAATACCACATGATCCGTGAACGTGAACCCGCCCGCTGCTTTCAAGCATTCCTGCACAACAACCGGGTAGGCGCTGTCATATTCGCAGGCATCTTGCTGGATACCCTGTTACGGACGGATCCATAAATTTTATCCATAACCACCCTGAGCCATTCTTGCACCATGGCTCCCTGTTCAACCTGTTTATAACCTCCGGGATCGACACATGAAATACAAGGATTTGCGTGACTTTATTGCACAGCTTGAGCAGCGCGGTGACCTGAAGCGCGTGAAAACCGCAATCGATCCCCGTCTGGAAATGACAGAAATCTGTGATCGCCTGCTCAAGCAGGCTGGCCCGGCTGTTCTGTTCGAACAGCCCACCGGACATACCATCCCGGTACTGGGCAATCTGTTTGGTACACCGGAGCGGGTAGCGCTAGGTATGGGACAAACCTCGGTTTCCGCCTTGCGGGAAGTGGGAAAACTGCTCGCCTATCTCAAGGAACCTGATCCTCCCAAGGGATTGCGCGACGCCTGGGAAAAACTGCCGGTGCTGAAACAGGTGCTCAATATGGCGCCCAGGCAATTAACCAGCGCTCCTTGTCAGGAAATCGTGTGGGAAGGAGATGATGTCGATCTGGGCAAATTGCCGATTCAGACCTGCTGGCCTGGCGATGTAGCGCCACTGATCACCTGGGGACTCACTGTAACGCGCGGTCCGCACAAACCCCGGCAGAATCTGGGTATTTACCGACAGCAGGTCATTGCACCGAACAAGGTGATCATGCGCTGGCTGGCACATCGCGGCGGCGCGCTGGATTACCGTGATTTCTGCCAGACGAATCCTGGACAACCCTATCCAGTGGCGGTTGCACTGGGCGCGGATCCGGCAACGATTCTGGGCGCAGTCACCCCGGTTCCCGACAGCCTGAGCGAATACCAGTTTGCCGGATTGCTGCGTGGCGCAAAAACCGAGGTCGTCAAATGCCTGACTCATGATCTGCAGGTTCCCGCCAGTGCCGAAATTGTGCTGGAAGGCTATATTTATCCGGATGAAACGGCTGTGGAAGGACCTTACGGCGACCATACCGGCTATTACAACGAACAGGAAACCTTCCCGGTCTTCACGATCGAGCGGATCACCATGCGCCGAGATCCAATCTACCATTCCACCTACACCGGCAAACCCCCTGATGAGCCAGCCATTCTGGGCGTGGCACTCAATGAGGTATTCGTTCCGTTGCTACAACGGCAATTCACCGAGATTACCGATTTTTACCTGCCGCCAGAAGGCTGTTCGTACCGCCTTGCCGTAGTCAGCATGAAAAAACAGTATCCCGGCCATGCCAAGCGTGTCATGTTTGGCATCTGGAGCTTTCTGCGCCAGTTCATGTATACCAAATTCATCATTGTTACCGATGATGATGTCAATATCCGCGACTGGAAAGAAGTTATCTGGGCGATGACGACCCGGGTTGATCCGGTGCGCGATACCCTGATCGTGGAAAACACCCCAATCGATTACCTCGACTTCGCCAGCCCGGTTTCAGGGCTCGGCAGCAAAATGGGACTGGATGCAACCAATAAATGGCCAGGAGAAACTACCCGCGAATGGGGACGCACGATTGAAATGGACGCGGCGATCAAAACCAGGATTGATCGACTCTGGCAGCAACTACCATTCTGATTGTCCGGTTGATGGTTGCCAGCTCCCTTCCCTCGAAAAGGAAGGGTATCTTGCCATAAACAATGGAAGGCTGATGAATACGCCTGAATTGTTTAATGAGCGTGTGAATGCGCTCCATGTTCGCCGTGGCCGTTTTCCTGGACGTTCTGACTGACACTGATCTGGTAAGTGGCATGGCATGCAGCACAACGCCCCAAGGCTTCGCTCAACTGCTGCAGTGTATGTTTGCCATCCTTTTTTGATTCGGCATCCAGCGCAATCTTGTCAAACTCCTGATGCATGGCCATCCCCAGTTGCATGAACTGCTCAGGAAAACCATGATTTGCATGCCCTTCCACTTTATGCGGCATTTCCATTCCCAGGGAACGGGCATGGTGCGCAACAGCAACCATATCCTCCTGCGCAAGCGCCTCCAGAATGGCACCTGTCCCCGTCAGCAGCAAACGCATCTCACCCAGCAGATGATTACGCTGCATCTCATTCATGGGCAACACCTGGCGCTTATCAATTCCCTCCGCCATAGCGGTCGTCACAAACAAACACAGAACAGCAACATAAATTTTCTTCACACTTGCCTCCTTAATTTTCGGTATGGAACAGATCAACAGGAATCCGCTATTGACAGCACATTCCGGTTTGTAATTTGAGTGGCTAATTGAGTGGGAATGATTCCGCGTCTGGCACAGCCAGGCACCTGATGGCATGAAATGCCGCTAAGCCCGCGTAATTGCGGGCTTTTTTTTGTTTGTGTTTGGCACGATCTGGCAACGGGAGGAAGCGCCAAGCACCGTTTGAGCATGGCATTAAAGCTGGTATTATGGTTTGGCGATGCCATGATTGATGCCGATACCATGCTGCGTTCTTTTGTGTGTTCATGGTATTAATATTCTATAAGTTACTGTTTCGTAAGAAAAAATACGATAAATTCGAGATTTTTTCAGCATGGTATCGGAGACGAAGAAGGACAAGGTACATGCTGACCGATACCAAGCTGCGCAATCTCAAGCCCAGGGACAAACTCTACAAAGTGAATGACCGGGAAGGTCTCTATGTGGCAGTGACTCCAGCCGGCTCCATCTCGTTCCGTTACAACTACTCAATCAACGGTCGGCAGGAGACCATCACCTTTGGGCGTTATGGTGTCGGTGGCATCACCCTGGCCGAAGCCCGCGAGCTGTTGGGTGACGCCAAGAAGATGGTTGCGGCGGGCAAGTCGCCGGCCAAGGAGAAAGCCCGAGACAAGGCGCGGGTGAAAGATGCAGAGACGTTCGGTGCCTGGGCGGAGAAGTGGCTGCGTGGCTACCAGATGGCCGACTCCACCCGCGATATGCGCCGCTCGGTTTATGAGCGTGAGCTGAAGCCGAAATTCAGCAATCAGAAGCTGGTGGAGATCACCCACGAAGACTTGCGGGCGCTGGCTGATGCCATTGTTGAGCGAGGCGCACCGGCCACCGCCGTTCATGTGCGTGAAATCGTGTTGCAGGTATTTCGCTGGGCCATCGAGCGTGGGCAGAAGGTCGAAAACCCGGCAGAACTGGTGCGCCCAACAAGCATCGCTCGATTCGAGCCACGTGACCGAGCGTTGACGCCAGAAGAAATTGGGCTGATGTACCAGTACATGGAGCGAGTGGGCACAAGCCCAACAAACCGTGCGGCGGCCAAGCTGTTATTGCTGACGATGGTGCGCAAGAGCGAGCTGACCAATGCGACCTGGAGCGAGATCAATTTCAGCGAAGCGTTGTGGACGATTCCAAAGGAGCGGATGAAACGCCGTAACCCGCACCTGGTATTTCTGTCCCAGCAGGCTCTGGATATTTTCATTGCCATGAAAACCTTTGCCGGTGGTTCCGACTTCGTTTTGCCATCACGGTACGACTCGGATGCGCCGATGAGCGCTGCCACACTTAACCAGGTGCTGACGCTGACTTACAAGGCGGCGCAGAAAGATGGGAAGTCACTTACCAAGTTCGGACCGCATGATTTGCGGCGCACAGCCAGCACGCTGTTGCATGAGGCCGGCTACAACACCGACTGGATCGAGAAGTGCCTGGCGCACGAGCAGAAGGGCGTGAGGGCTGTCTACAACAAGGCTGAGTACCGCGAGCAGCGGGCGGCGATGTTGCAGGATTGGGCCGATATGATTGATGAGTGGACTTCGGGAGGCAGTAAGGGTTGATGTTTTTGCTATCTTTGATAGCATTGAAGTTGATGCCGTGAATTTATAAATAAGGCCGCCATTGGCATCGGGCAGGTCAATTACCGATTAGCTGCTTCGCGCAGCTACTCGATGAATAGCAACTATTCATTTGAGAGGTATTGACCCATGCAAAATATAAAGACCCTCATCAACAGGAAGAAGCTCCTGGAGATGATCCCGCTTTCGACACGAACAATTTATAACCTGGAGCAGCGAGGGGATTTTCCACGCCGTATCGCGTTAACCAGTAGAAATGTCGCCTGGGATTTGTCAGAGGTCGAAGAGTGGATTGAGGCACGTAAATCATCGGGTGATCAAGCTGCGCGACCTGGCCCTATAGAGGGCTAGTTATATGGCTCTTGATCTTATGGCGGCTTTCACGGAATTGCCGCCACCCATTGATTATGTTCTGCCTAATATGGTTGCTGGCACTGTTGGTGCTCTTGTGTCGCCTGGTGGGGCTGGTAAATCCATGTTGGCCCTTCAATTGGCTGCACAGATTGCAGGCGGGCCTGATTTACTTGAAATAGGCGAGTTTCCCACCGGGCAAGTGGTCTATCTGCCTGCTGAAGATCCACCGGCCGCTATTCACCATCGTCTGCACGCCCTTGGGGCACACCTCAGCGCAGCGGAACGGCAAGCCGTGGCTGATGGTTTGCTCATTGAACCCTTGATCGGTAAATGCCCAAACATCATGGCTGCTAGCTGGTTCGATGCTCTCAAACGAGCCGCTGAAGGTCGTCGCTTGATGATCTTGGACACTTTGCGGCGCTTCCACATTGAGGAGGAGAACGCTAGCGGGCCGATGGCGCAGGTTGTTGGGCACATGGAGGCCATAGCCGCTGATACAGGCTGCTCCATTGTGTTTCTGCACCACGCGAGTAAAAGCGCAGCCATGATGGGGTCGGGCGATCAACAGCAGGCCAGTCGTGGATCGTCCGTACTGGTTGATAACATCCGTTGGCAATCGTACCTATCCGGCATGACGCAAGGCGAGGCCGAGATACTGGGGGTCGATGATTGTCAGCGTGGGTATTTTGTCCGCTTTGGCGTCAGCAAGGCCAACTATGGCGCACCTTTTCAAGAACTCTGGTTTAGACGGCACGACGGCGGCGTGTTGAAGCCTGCTGTACTGGAGCGGCAGTGCAAGGTGAAAAGGAGACAGCGTGAAGAAGCCTAAGCATGACCTGACCCACGTCCGACATGATCCCGCGCACTGTTTGGCACCTGGCCTGTTCCGCAGCCTCAAGCGTGGCGATCGCAAACGCTGCAAGCTGGACGTGACCTACACCTTTGGCGAGGACGAATCCATGCGTTTCGTCGGATTCGAACCTCTCGGGGCCGATGATATGCGTCTTTTGCAAGGCATCGTGGCCCTTGGCGGCCCGAACGGCATCTTGCTAACCCCGGAACCGACCAGTGAGACGGGGCGACAGCTACGGCTATTCCTTGAACCCCGTTTCGAAGCCATTGAGCAAGACGGCTTGGTGGTTCGTGAGAGCCTGACCAAACTGCTCTCAGAAACGGGCATGACGGATAGCGGCGACAACATCAAGGCGCTCAAAGCCAGCCTGCTGCGCATGTCGAACGTCACCATCCTTGTGACGAAGGGACGGCGGCAAGCCGCGTTCCACCTGATGAGTCATGCTTTTGACGAGACGGACGGCAGGCTATGGGTTGCCCTGAATCCGCGTATTGCCGAAGCGATCCTGGGGCATCGTCCATATGCCCGTATCGACATGGCGGAAGTGCGGGTGCTACAGACTGATCCGGCACGGCTGATGCACCAACGGCTATGCGGCTGGATCGACCCCGGCAAATCCGGGCGCGTGGAACTGGACACGCTTTGCGGCTATGTCTGGCCAGATGAAGCCAATGCCGAAGCTATGAAAAAACGCCGTCAGACTGCCCGGAAGGCACTGGCCGAACTTGCCGCCGTGGGTTGGGTAGTGAACGAATACGCCAAGGGAAAATGGGAGATCAAGAGGCCTGGCCCCACGGCAACTGCACCCGTTTACCGTCGTAACGTTCCCTTGTTACCGTCGTAACGCTCCCCTTCTGCCGTCGTAACGTTCCCCGTCCCAATTTGGAAAACCCAGACGGTGCGCTGCTTTGCGGGCAGTTTGGGAAATCCATCCAAGATTATCTAAAGATAATCCATCATGCGCGGTGCAGCTCGCGCCTTGAGGGCGCGTTCTGACCTTGCCAATAAAGCCCTGGCGGGCTTTATCAATCGGCCATAGGCCGATGGTTTAACGCCAAGAAGAGAAGGCGGCTTCAGTGGCCGCTGAAACGCCTTGTGAGAGGGGAAAACAACCCGGAGTCCCTTATTCCATGAGCTGAAGCAGAATCTGCGTCTAACGGTGCTGGAGGGCCGCTGTGTGCACTTGTAGTTATCTGTACTGAAACCTTGGCTCGAAACGTGAAATGGCTAAGCAGTGCCCATTCGTTCGGTAAGAATAATAAGAAGATTATTATTCTTATTATTACCAAGCAGGAATGAGCCGTGTGTGTTGGACGCCCATAACCAGTAACCTGCGTGAAGGTGTCAACATCAGGAAAGGTTGCCCCTCAAGTATCAATACGTCGCCTTAGTGGTATGACGGGAGGGGAGGCAAATTTCTTGTGTTCATTGACACTTGAGGGGCGGGTTATGCCCTTCTTTTTTGGCGTCCAACTCGCCCCATCGGGGCGAATGGTTTGTGTCGATTGTTGGCATTTTAGGTTCCGATTTAAAGCCGATTGAGCAGCGATTTTGAAGCGACTATGTCGATTGCAGGCCGATTTGGTGACGATTACGGTTATGTTGCCAAGAATCGGTGTTTGTTTGACGATAAAACGCTTTACGTTCGATATGCGCTAGATTTTCAATAGTGGGTGAAATGCGGGCAGGATGGGTGAAGTTAGCTAACCGGCAAGCCGGTTATCTATCTTCACTGTCCCTTATTCGCGCCGGGGGCACTCAACGGGAATCCTGCCCTGCGGGGCTGATCGGCTACCGCCGGTTGCAAGAGTATAGGTCTTGCTATTTTTAATATCTTTGATAGCATGGTTGTCGGGTACACCAAAAGGGTATTGATATGGCAAATGTGCTTATCAGGAATTTACCCGCCGAGGTGCACCGTGCGTTGAAAGTTCGAGCAGCGCTCAACGATAGGAGCACCGACGCGGAAATACGCGAAATACTGACGGCGGCAGTACAGCCGCTAGAGCTTGAAGAGATTGGCCGGGAAGTTGGCTTGTCCGAAAGCGATAAAAAAACAGAGTAGTTTTACGTTTGTAAGTCCGGGCCTCAGCGCCAAGGGCAATACCGATCAGCTAGTGGCGTAGCTCTTCGATGAAACGTTGCCGAGAACAAGCACAACGCTTGGTCAAGGCAATGCCTTCTTTTCATCGACGGAGTACGACCATGAAGTCCAAAATTTTAGCGGCTAAAAAAACCGCTCTAGCCGTTGCACTCGCAACCGGCTTTATCACCACTACCACCGCCCCTGTGCAAGCTGGTATCCCCGTCATCGACGGCGGCAACCTGGCCCAGAACATCATGACGGCCATCGAGTCGGTGGCGCAGACGCTCAAGCAGATTGAGCAGTACCAGACCCAGTTGCAGCAGTACGAAAATCAGCTCCAGAACACGATGGCCCCAGCCGCGTATATCTGGGATCAGGCGCAGACTACGATCAACCGGCTGATTGCCGCGCAAAACACGCTGGCCTATTACGAGAACCAGCTAGGCAGCCTGGATCGTTACCTGGCCAAGTTTCAGGACGTGGCCTATTACCGCAGCTCGCCATGCTTCAACGGCAGCGGCGGATGCACGCCGGCCGAAAAGGCAGCGATGGAAGAGAACCGCCGCCTGGCGTCAGAGTCGCAAAAGAAGGCCAACGATGCCCTGTTCCAGACCGTTGCCGACCAGCAAAAGGCTTTGAAGGATGACGCCCGTACCCTGGAGCGGCTGCAAGGCGCGGCCCAGGGTGCAACTGGCCAGCTACAGGCCATCGGCTACGCCAACCAGCTCGCCAGCCAGCAGGCCAATCAGCTCTTGCAGATTCGCACCATGTTGACCGCCCAACACAACGCGGAGGCAGCCCGGATTGCAGCAGAACTCGATGCCGAGGCGCGAGGTGATGCCAGGGCCGAGCAAATGCGTACCTGGACGTTTCGCCCGAGTCCGGCAGACAACTACTAGGGAGGCGGTGAGATGAAAAAAATCTTTTTTACTACCGCGGCTACGTTGCTGTTGTTGGCTGGATGTGAACAGGAAAGGATGCCCGAACCAAATGCGGCGACGTGTGCCCCCGATGCGTTCCAGGCAGCACTGAATGAAATGCGCAGCGAAGCGAACCGAGAGGCCTTTACCGAGGAATGCAGAGCATTCCAGAAGGCCAAGCAGATGCGTCAGTGGGAGTTCAAGCCCAGCCCTAAAGATGATTATTGAGGTGGTCGCCATGAGAAAGAAAATTGCTCTAGGTGGCTTGATGATGGTCGCCACAATGGTGCTGGCTGAACCTGCAATGGCGCAGGAGCTAAGTAGCAGCGGTGTTATGAATGATGTGCTCAAGCGTTTTCATGATGCTGCCGCAACATGGGGGCCAGCTATTGAGTCCGCTGCATCGCGTTTGTTCTGGACGCTGGTTGTGATTTCGATGGTCTGGACATTCGGCATGATGGCTTTGCGCAAGGCCGACATTGGCGAGTTCTTCGCGGAGTTCGTTCGCTTCACGATCTTCACCGGCTTTTTCTGGTGGTTGCTGACGAATGCGAACCAGGGCATGAATATCGCCGGTACGATTGTTCAGTCATTGCAAACTCTGGGCGCGCAGGCGGGGGGACTTTCCAATAGCAATCTTGGGCCCTCCAGCATCCTTGATCTTGGTTTCGAGTTATACAACCGCACAGTACAGGCCACCTCGGAGCTGGGATGGCGGCAGATGGCAACTGCTCTGGTCATGGAGCTAATGGCCCTGGCTGTTTTGTTTGTCCTGGCGTTGATTGCGGTCAACCTGTTGCTGTTGCTCGCATCAGCCTGGATTCTGTTGTATGCCGGTGTGTTCTTCCTTGGCTTTGGTGGAAGTCGTTGGACTTCCGACATGGCGATCAATTACTACAAGACCGTGCTGGGCCTGGCCGCACAGCTTATGGCAATGGTGCTTCTGGTTGCGATTGGCAAAGAGTTCATCAATCACTACTACACGCAAATCAGCGAGAACATGGCATCCCAGGAACTGGCCGTGATGTTGGTTATATCGGTCATCTTGCTTTTCTTGGTCAACAAAGTTCCGCCGATGATTTCTGGTCTTGTGTCTGGTGGTGGTATTGGCGCAGCCGGTGGAATTGGAAACTTCGGTGCGGGTGCGGCAGTTGGGGCGGCGGTGACGGCGGCCAGTATGGCAACTGGCGGCGCTGCCCTGGCAGGTAAAGCGGTTATGGGTGCCGCAGCCGGTGCAGCCGGAGGTGCAAGTGCACTCCAAGCGGCTTTTCAGAAAGCATCAGCGAGTATGGAAACCGGCGGTGACATGTCCAGCATGGGGTCAGTTGTCAGCAGTGGCGGAAACGGTGGTGGTGAAGCGGGTACTGCTGGCAGTAGCCCATTCGCCCAAGCGGCTGGCTTTGGTGACAGCGGCAGTAGCTCAAGCGGTGGCGGCTTTGCCAAGGCCGCGAAGCTGGCCACAGGCACGGCCTCCGAGTTAGCCAAGGGTGTCGGCTCTCAAGTGAAGCAGGGATTCCAGGAGCGAGTGAGCGAAACCACAGGCGGAAAACTGGCTGCTTCGATACGCGAAAGCATGGAGCCGAAAGAAGCAAGCCAATCTGGCCAGTTCGAGGGCAATAGCTTGGGCGCCGATTCTGGCCCAGATAGTAACGAAGTCAGGAGTTAGCACGATGACGACATCAACATACATGGCCGCATTGGCGGCCCTGGATGAAGCGCCAAGGGAAGAAGTCAGCCAGGTATTTATTTCGCCGCTGGGTGATCAATCGACCGAGGTCGATGCAGAGACAGAAACAGCCGCTTTTGTATCACGGCCAGACCCTATGAGAGAGAGCGAAACTAAGCCGATAAGTATTGAGGTTAATGGCGGCAGGAATGAGCGGTCAGCATTCGCGGAGGCGGCGGGGCTGTACCTGTAGGCGCACCGGGCTGGCCACAACCAGCCCGGCACTTTCAATCAACACCTACTGGAGAGGTGAATTATGACAACACAACATATTATCGAACCAGGGCAAGCAGTGCATCAAGCAGCGGCTATTCTTTCTTCTTTGGAGTACATCAACCAAGCGGAAGCGCGGAGCCTTGGGCCATTGGCCGAAGCCGTCGCTAATGCTTTTATGGTGGTGTACTACCAAGCTGAAACGGGCCGGGCGACACAGGCTGATTTTCAAGAAGCAATGAACGCCTTGCGCCAAGCGTGCAGCTAATGACGAAAGGGCGGCCACTCGAACTGGCCGCCTTTTTCAATCTTCACTGTTTGGCCATTCCCGACCCACAGACGGCGCATCCATCCATTCGCGTTCCTCCGGCGGCAGCGGGTAAGCCCCGGATGCTTCCGCGTCGGCCAGTAGTTCGGCCAGTGTGTAGCGCACCCGACCAGTGGAAACGGCGCGGGCCGGGTCGGCCTTCTCATGCAGCCTGTTCTCTAGGTTCTTTGGGTCTGTCATCGGGCGACCTCAGCAAGCATGGATACTAGGTGTTCCAGGTCAGTGATCGAATGCGCCAGGAAGCGGCCGGCGCGGCAATCTGCAATCATTTCCTCAGTTTTTTCCTACTCATGTTCAACCTCGTTCGTACCAGCTCTTCGAGCGATTCACCACGCGCACGACCAGCAGCATCACCGGCACTTCGACCAGGACGCCGACCACGGTTGCCAATGCAGCGCCGGAGTGCAGACCGAACAAGCTGATGGCGGCCGCCACGGCCAGCTCGAAGAAGTTGCTGGCACCGATCAGGGCCGAAGGACAGGCGACAGAGTGCTTTTCCCCCGCCCGCTTGTTCAGCCAGTAGGCTAACCCGGAATTGAAGAACACTTGAATCAAGATCGGCACGGCTAGCATGGCGATCACTAACGGCTGCCGGATGATGGCCTCGCCCTGGAAGGCGAACAGTAGAACCAACGTCAGCAGCAGCGCGGCCATCGACCACGGCCCGATCTTCTGCATGGCCCGTTCAAAGGCGGCCTGTCCTTGCTTGAGCAGATGCCGCCGCAAGAGCTGCGCCAGGATCACCGGCACGATGATGTAGAGCACGACCGAAATCAGCAGCGTGTCCCAAGGCACCGAGATCGAGGACATGCCCAGCAGCAGGCCGACGATGGGCGCGAAGGCCACGATCATGATGGCGTCGTTCAGAGCCACTTGCGAGAGCGTGAAAAGCGGGTCGCCGTTGGTAAGGCGGCTCCACACGAACACCATTGCCGTGCAGGGCGCGGCGGCCAGCAAGATCAAGCCCGCGATGTAGCTGTCCAGTTGATCGGCCGGCAGGAACGGAGCGAACACTTGTCGGATGAACAGCCACCCCAGCAGGGCCATCGAGAATGGCTTGACGGCCCAATTCACGAACAGCGTGACGCCGATGCCGCGCCAATGCTCTTTGACCTGGTGCAGCGCCCCGAAGTCGATCTTGACCAGCATCGGGACGATCATTACCCAAATCAGCAGGCCCACCGGCAAATTGACCTGGGCCACTTCCATGCGGCCTATGGCCTGGAACACGTCAGGAAGGCCCTGGCCGAGCGCAACACCGGCGACGATGCACAGGGCCACCCACAGCGTCAGGTAACGCTCGAAGCCGCTCATCGGGGCCTGGCGCGGCTTCGCGGCGATGGCCTGTGCGCCGGCGCTCATGCTTCCTGCTCGGTCTTGCCGATGTTCGCCAGCTCGCGCTTGATGGCCGTCTGGTCAAGCATTTTGAGAGGCAGATTCACGAACAGGCGGACGCGGTTCATCATGTGCCGGAAGGTTTGTTCGAAGGCCCGGCGCTTCTCGGCGTCAGTGCCTTCGACGGCGGCCGGGTCTTCAAATCCCCAATGCGCCGAGATCGGCTGACCAGGCCACACCGGACACATTTCGCCGGCGGCGTTGTCGCAGACGGTGATGATGAAGTCCATCTTCGGTGCGTCGGGCGTGGCGTACTCGTCCCAGCTCTTGCTGCGCAGATTCTCGGTCGGGTAATTCACCGACTCCACCTTTTCGACGGCGAAGGGATTGACCTTGCCGGTTGGGTGACTGCCGGCGCTGTAGGCGCGGAAGCGCCCTTGCCCCATCGTGTTGATGAGAGCTTCGGCCATGATGCTGCGCGCCGAATTGCCGGTGCAGAGGATGAGGACGTTATAGATTCTTTCGGTCATGATGTTTCGCTTTCTGGTAGTGGCTGGGGAGCAATGGCGATGGATGAAAGATCGGTGGCCTCGTCGATGACGTGGCCGGCCGCTTTCCGTTCGGAATAGCGGTCTGTCAGTGCTTCACGGTGCGGCCGTACCAGCGCCGTGAAGCGCACCAGTTCTTCCATCACATCGGCTATTCGGTCGTAGTACGGCGAGGGCTTCATGCGGCCCGCCGCGTCGAACTCTTGGAACGCTTTGGCGATACTCGACTGGTTCGGAATGGTGAACATTCGCATCCAGCGGCCGAGCAGACGCAAGGTGTTCACGGCGTTGAAGCTCTGCGAGCCGCCGGATACCTGCATCACGGCCAGGGTGCGGCCTTGGGTCGGCCGGATGCCGGCCATTTCAAGCGGCAGATGGTCAATCTGCGCCTTCATGACACTGGTAATCTGACCGTGGCGTTCCGGGCTGCACCAGACTTGTCCCTCTGACCACTCGGACAGGGCGCGCAGCTCCTTGACGGCCGGGTGATCGTCGCTTTGCACTTGATCGGGCAACGGCAAATCGGACGGGTCGAAGATGCGTGTTTCTGCGCCAAAGAATTGCAGCAGCCGGGCCGCTTCCTCGACGGCCAGCCGTGAGAACGAGCGGGCGCGCAGCGAGCCATACAGCAGCAGGATACGCACCGGCGGGGCGTCGGGTGCCAGCCCGAGCGCCGGGCGCTCGATGGCAAAGGATTTGTCCAAAGCGGGCAAAGAATCGGGGTCGGAAAGATGGCGAAGTCTCATGCCAACACCTTCCCGGCTTCCGTGGTGCAAGACAGGTTGCACACCTGGCCGCCGCAGCAGTTTTCCGTGAGAAAGGCCACCAGGTTAGTGGCCGTCGAAAAGTTCGCCTCGTAGATCACAAATCGGCCTTCTTGCCGCGACGTGACCATGCCGGCGTGTGCCAGCTCTTTCAGGTGGAAGGATAGCGAAGACGGCGGGATGCCGGCCGCTTCGCTGATTTTTCCGGCGGCCATGCCGGCGGGGCCGGCCTGGACGAGAAGCCGGAACACCGCGAGGCGCGATTCTTGAGCGATGGCCGCCAGGGCGGCTACAGCATTTATCGTTTCCATGTTTCAATAATAGTCGAAATATGGAGTGTGCTCAATAGCTCATTTAAGCTGTAAAAATGAGCTAGGCGCATTTAGATCGATATGTGATAAATTGGCCTGCCAGTTTAAGATGGGTGCATTTGAGTATGCCCAAAGGAGCCCGCAAGTATGCGCAGGACGAAGCCAGTAGCCGCGCCGATGGTGGCGCGGGTCTATCTGCGCGTCAGCACCGACGCGCAGGACTTGGAACGCCAAGAGGCGATCACTACGGCCGCGAAGGCCGCCGGCTACTACGTCGCCGGCATCTACCGTGAGAAGGCATCCGGCGCACGCGCCGACCGGCCTGAGCTGCTGCGCATGATCGGCGACCTACAGCCCGGCGAGGTGGTCATTGCCGAGAAGATCGACCGCATCAGCCGCCTACCTTTGCCCGAGGCCGAGCGCCTGGTGGCCTCGATACAGGCCAAAGGCGCACGCCTGGCCGTCCCTGGCGTGGTCGATCTATCCGACCTGGCGGCCGAGGCCCAGGGCGTCGCCAAGATCGTGCTGGAAGCCGTGCAGATCATGCTTTTTCGCCTGGCCTTGCAGATGGCCCGCGACGACTACGAGGACAGGCGCGAACGCCAGCGCCAAGGCATTGAGTTGGCCCGCCAGGCCGGGCGGTACAAGGGCCGCCGTGCTGATCCGAAGCGCCGCGCCCAAGTTGTCGCGCTGCGCAAGTCCGGCTACAGCATCAACAAGACCGCCGAGCTGGCCGGGTACAGTGCGGCCCAGGTGAAACGGATATGGGCCGAGGTCAGCCAGGCCGAAGCGAAGCAGCACGGCGCGTTCGTGGAGGACGCATTGACGGAAGCCGATGCCCTGGCCGCTGTCGGCCAGGATGAGCGCCAGGAGGAAAGGGCATGAAGAAGCCGAACCAAGACGACGAGCCGTTTTTCATCACCGAGGAGATTGCGGCCGAAATGATCGCCGGCGGCTATGAGTTCGAGCTGCCGCCCATTCCTTGCACCATCCGCCTACGCGACGTGCTGGAGCGCATGACCGATGCTGAGCTAGCATTGCAGCCGGGCGAGATCGCCGACCAGGAGCGTGAACGCTGCCGGCGCAAGCCGTGTTCAACCTCATGATCTGGTCATGGTATTTTTCATGGCACTGAGCCTGATAGTTCTTGCAAATTGTTGTCACTAAAGGGTTTTGTGTGCTTGTTTACAATCGAGTGGGAGTGACGGGCACTGGCTGGCAATGTCTAGCAACGGCAGGCATTTCGGCTGAGGGTAAAAGAACTTTCCGCTAAGCGATAGACTGTATGTAAACACAGTATTGCAAGGACGCGGAACATGCCTCATGTGGCGGCCAGGACGGCCAGCCGGGATCGGGATACTGGTCGTTACCAGAGCCACCGACCCGAGCAAACCCTTCTCTATCAGATCGTTGACGAGTATTACCCGGCATTCGCTGCGCTTATGGCAGAGCAGGGAAAGGAATTGCCGGGCTATGTGCAACGGGAATTTGAAGAATTTCTCCAATGCGGGCGGCTGGAGCATGGCTTTCTACGGGTTCGCTGCGAGTCTTGCCACGCCGAGCACCTGGTCGCTTTCAGCTGTAAGCGTCGCGGTTTCTGCCCGAGCTGTGGGGCGCGGCGGATGGCCGAAAGTGCCGCCTTGCTGGTTGATGAAGTACTGCCTGAACAACCCATGCGTCAGTGGGTGTTGAGCTTCCCGTTTCAGCTGCGTTTCCTGTTTGCCAGCCGGCCCGAGATCATGGGGTGGGTGCTGGGCATCGTTTACCGCGTCATTGCCACGCACCTGGTCAAGAAAGCGGGCCATACCCACCAAGTGGCCAAGACGGGCGCGGTCACCCTGATCCAGCGTTTTGGATCGGCGCTCAATCTGAATGTTCACTTCCACATGCTGTTTCTCGACGGTGTGTATGTCGAGCAATCCCACGGCTCAGCGCGTTTCCGCTGGGTCAAGGCGCCGACCAGCCCAGAGCTCACCCAGCTGACGCACACCATCGCCCACCGGGTGGGTCGCTATCTGGAACGGCAAGGCCTGCTGGAACGGGATGTCGAAAACAGCTATCTGGCCTCGGATGCGGTGGATGACGACCCGATGACACCCCTGCTGGGGCACTCGATCACTTACCGTATCGCTGTCGGTTCACAGGCGGGGCGAAAGGTGTTCACTTTGCAAACTCTGCCGACCAGTGGTGATCCGTTCGGTGACGGGATTGGCAAGGTAGCCGGGTCCAGCCTGCACGCCGGCGTGGCGGCCAGGGCCGATGAACGCAAGAAGCTCGAACGGCTGTGCCGGTACATCAGCCGCCCGGCGGTATCCGAGAAGCGGCTGTCGTTAACACGAGGCGGCAACGTGCGCTACCAGCTCAAGACGCCGTACCGGGACGGCACCACGCACGTCATTTTCGAACCATTGGATTTCATTGCAAGGCTGGCCGCCCTGGTACCGAAGCCCAGAGTCAACCTAACCCGCTTCCACGGGGTGTTCGCACCCAACAGTCGGCACCGGGCGTTGGTCACGCCGGCAAAACGGGGCAGGGGCAACAAGGTCAGGGTGGCTGATGAACCGGCAACACCAGCACAACGGCGAGCGTCGATGACATGGGCGCAACGGCTCAAGCGTGTTTTCAATATCGACATCGAGACCTGCAGCGGCTGCGGCGGCGCCATGAAAGTCATCGCCTGCATTGAAGACCCTATAGTGATCAAGCAGATCCTTGATCACCTGAAGCACAAAGCCGAAACCAGCGGGACCAGGGCGTTACCCGAAAGCCGGGCGCCACCGGCTGAGCTGCTCCTGGGTCTGTTTGACTGACGAGCCTGAAGGCCAACGATACCAATCAAAATGCTGCGTTCACAGCGCCGCGGCAGGGATCCGCCGTGCTGGTTGTCGGAAAAGGAGCCGCTAGTGGGAAAGAGGAGGGTAAATTTTCAGCGTTGCTGGCTCCCCGTCAGCCGGATTGGGTTGCATCGCAGGGGTGTCGAAAGAGTCAACTGCGGTCCAAAGCTGTTGGACTTGGGTGAAAAGGGCGTTTATTCTTCCTATACGTTGTCGGCAGCGGGCCAAAAAGGAATACGTCCATGCCCATCGAGGTGAAACCGGCTGTGAGCGCGGGTTCAAGCATATAGCCCGACAGGCGCGTATCCTTGCCGATCACGACACGATGGCGGTGGTCACCGCGACGAAAGACACGGCCAGCCGCCATGCCGACGCGCAAGGCGGTTTCCGCCGTCATCGCGCCTTCGTTGGCTTTGCC